>Ga0310123_10000018_pt1 | contig 137604 bp, 142 predicted proteins | sample CB6_AW_1057_MG_FD_203505 | JGI IMG/M metagenome (GOLD analysis project Ga0310123, IMG submission 203505) | Marine microbial communities from Western Arctic Ocean, Canada - CB6_AW_1057 | ecosystem: Environmental > Aquatic > Marine > Oceanic | place: Canada: Western Arctic Ocean | collected...
GCTCGACGGTGTCCCTAGGTTTCGTACAAGCGAGCGCGGCGAAACTTCGTGAGATGCAGGAACGGGATCTGTCCGGCGAAGATGTGGTGGCGCTGTTCCTGGACGGGAAATCGTTTGCCGACGCAATGGTGGTGATCGCGCTGGGCATCACGCTTTCCGGGGAAGCCAAGCGATACCACTAGGTAGCACCGAGGAAAACGAGGGCCTTTGGTGGGCGAGGACGGAATCGCCTGTAGACGCCTGGCCTGGCGTCAGGGTTTCCCGAAGTTGTGGACGAAGCTAGCCGCTGCGACGCTCGGACCCTAGTCGAATCCTCGTAACCCCTGTACTTTGGGGCCCGTTTCAGGTTTGGCCTCCTGACCCCATGCCCGTCGCCGGCGCGGCTTTCGAGTCCCGTTCGATGGCGCATGGACGAGATCAATTTCGGCCGTCGGGTCCTCGCCGAAAGGTTCGTCCATAGCTTTGGGGAAACCGCGGAGAAGACGCCTGACCAGCCCGTGCCCTTGGTCGGGTCTGAGCCTGGACGGTGAGCGGGGCGAAGCAATCAACCGCAACCGCGAGCTCGCCCGCGATCGAATGAAAGCTCGATATAATCCGACACCATGCCGCACCCAGAGGCGTTCGCCGGCCCGATCCCGACGTTTTTCACGCGCTTCAACCTCTTTCTCGCATTGGCCGGTCTGTTCTGGCTGGTCGGCTTTCCCCTCGCCATCGACGTAGTCGCGTTCGCGCTGTTCGCACTGCTGGCGGCGCGGGCGGCCACGCCCCGACTGCGGCTCCTGCTGGGTGCCATAGTGCTCTCGCTCGCTTTATGCGAGGTCGCGACGCGCTTCCTCCTCCGGGGAGCGGGTTCTGCGGCCTACTACCGGCCGCACGAGAAACACGAAAGGGTCCGGGGATACGAGCGCGACGTCGACGAGACGTTCTCGATGCCTCACGGCGACCTCGCGGCCATCGATCCACTCGTGTCGCACACGATCCGGCAACCGCGGGTCGTGCATTTCGAGACCGACAATCGCGGATACCGCAACGACTCCGACTACGCGGGCGCACCGCTCGCGCTCGCCGGTGACTCCTTCTTGGTCGGCACGGGCAACGACCAGAAGGACATTCTCGTCAACGTGCTGCGGCGCGAGCACGGCGTCGACGCCTATTCGATCGCATCCGCGACCGGACCTCGAGACTACTTGAACGCGATCAAGATGTTCGAGGCGAACGCGGCTCCGTCTATTCACGCGATGGTGTTCGTGTTCGAGGGCAACGACTTCCGGGGACCCGGGAGGGGCCTCACGCGGCCGAGCACGTACGATCAGCTCAAGGTCCGTAGCTGGAACGCCGTCGGCGCCGTGTTTGGGCTCGGGCGGCTGGTCTTCAACGGGACCAGGCTCCTCGGCCGCATTCTGTTTCCGCCGGTAAACGCCGCGGTCGAGATCTACCGCGTAGGACGGCACGATATGGGCTTCTATGGGAGCTATATCGACAAGGCGACGGCGAACTCGCTAGAGATCGAACTGGGCTCGGCCCTTCCTGGAGCCGTTGATCACGTCGAGGCCGTCTTCTTCGTGCCGACGAAATATCGCGTCTACCATTCGCTGCTCGATGCTCCGGGACGGCGTCTACGGGTTCCTTCTCCGGGCCACGCCACCCTCGAACAAGTCTTCTTGCCGTACGGCATACCGGTCATCGATCTCACGCCGGCTCTCATCGAAGGAGCCCACTCTCTTCTCGAACGAGAAGAGTACGTTTTCTGGAGAGACGACACACATTGGAACGCGCACGGCATTCGCATCGCCGCACGCGAAGTCGCCGCGTTCGTCCACGCCTCGACTTCTCGATGAAATTTTGACACCAAGTCACTTTTCCGTCACGCCTAGCGCCGTGGACGAATGCCCAAGCGTTTTTGGTCGGTCGGAGCAACCTGTAGCATTGCACGTCACCGTTTTCGTCGATACACGCAAGCGCTCCCGACAAGCCAGGGTCAACGCCTATAAAAACGCTCACGCCTTCACCGCTTCAGCGTCGTTCTCCGGAACACCCTCTCCGAGGTCGTACTTCACTCCGAGGATGAACTGGGCGTCCGCGTCGCCCTGCTCTGCGGCCAAGCGAAGCTGTTTAACTTTTTCAGGAACTGCAGTTTCTTGGCCGGCGTTTGCAATGCTCAGAAGAACGGTTGCTGCGACTGCGGCGGTCCAGTTACTTCGACGATTCACATCTCGCACCGGCGCCCCACGCCCCACTTCCCATCGGGCGAAAGCTGCCAGTGGGTGAGCTGCGCGTCCGGCGTTTCCTCGTAGGGCTCCACAACGACGTAGCTGTAGCAAGGAGGTAGGTCCTCGGGACCGAGCTCTTTCAGGAGGTCGGTCGTCGTCACACCTCTCTCTTGCTTCATAGCTTCGAACCTCACGGGCGTGATGACTCTTTTGAATGCGCCGCTGTTCAAAATCCGAGGCCCATCAGCTTGTGCTTCGGGAACGAAGCCCCGATCCGGCAGATGCGTATGGCCGTGGACGTAGACGTCCGGCGCGCTCGAGAACGACGCTAGTCGTTTCTCGTATAGAGCGTCGCGTGAGCTCCAGAAGTACGAGAACGACGGATTCCGCGTGTGCTCGAGCCGCGGGCACTCCGCCACGACTGGGCCGACCCTTGCGAGCTGTGTGAGACCACGCTCCATGCGGCGCCTTGCCCTCCGCACGGCCGCACGGTAATCGCAGACGAGGCGCAATTCGTCATCGGTGAGCTCGCTCGCGGACAGGGTGGTTCGGCGCCACGCTTCATAAAGCGGATCGTCTTCCGGGATAGACTGGAGCAGAAACGCGTCCCCCGTCGAACGGACCGCCGCCAAATCCCATTCGGGAGTTTCGACCTCGAGCTCGAGATCGCGACGAAATTGCTGCCACGACACGTTCAGCAGGAGAAGCTTCAAAAGATCATCCGGCACCGGCTTGCCACGCTCGGATGACAGCGCGTATTTGAGTCCCGCCAGACGTTTGGCGAACCCATCGATGACGAGTCCGTCTGGAACACGCTCAACCCAGCTACCCCGGGGAAGCTGATGGCCGTGCTCGACGAGGATGCGCTCGTCCTCGGAGACCCAGAATCCTTGCCGCTCGACCCCGACGCTTCCCAGACGATCCCGGAGGCGCTTGGCCACCCCGGGAAATAGCAGGGCGGCATCTTCGTCGCCCGGAACGAAAACGATCTGGTTCGAGCTTGCGAACACTTCGAGCCGATCGAGGAGTGCCGCGTGTGACTCGAAAATGCCCTCGAGCTTCGAGAGGGCCTCGGCTTCCGTGCGTTCGCGGAGCTCGAACGCATCGCCGTTCATGACGAGGGTTGTGGATCCACCGGAAATCTCGCCCAGAAAATGAGTGAATGCTGCGTCGCGACTCCCGGGTTCCAGATGGAGATCGCTCACGATGATTGTGAGCCGTTTCGAAGCGGCCTCCGCCTGCGTCTGCAAGCAACACAGCGTGAGGCAGACGATCGAAAGCCGCATCACGGACTGGCGAGCGATGCTCTCAGGATCTCTCTATCGTTCCGAACGACGATGTGGCGGTTCGCATAGGCTGGATGCGACCAGTGAACGGCATTCAGCTCACGCCTCCGCACCGTAGGCGACGTCGGCTCGATCAGCTGCGTGCGGCTGAGTTCGTGAAAGCCTTCCGGCGAGAATCGGGCGATGATGAGCTCTCCGCGATCGTTGTTGATGAAGTAGCGATCGCCGTGGCGTACGAAAAACGCGGTCGCCCATCTCTGTTTTTCCCGGGTGACGTCGAGGCTTGCCCAGACACGCTTCCCCGTCTCGAGCTCGAGACAGCGCATCTGGCCGTAGCTATCGATGCCGTACAGATAGTCACCCTGGATGACGGCCGTATTGATCAGGGTGTGGACCTTGTCGGACCGGACCTCGCTCTGGCCCGAGCTTGCCCAGAGAAGCGTGGCTTGCGCGCCATCCTCGTCGAGCTTCCACATTCGTGCGCCGTCGTAGAACGAAGAGACGAAAAGGTGACGGCCCACCAGGATCGGCGTCGAGACCGTCATCCCCATGCTCACGATGAAGGGCTGTTCCCACTCAACGGTTCCCGTGACAGGGTCGAGCACGCTCAACGCTCGCGGATGCCAAATCATGAGCCGGCGTTTGCCGCCCGGATCGAAGATCACAGGCTGGCTGTATCCGGGCTCCCAGTCGGACGACAAGGCTCGCCAGATCTCTCGCCCCGTGTCTCGATGGAGCGCAACGACTTTCGCATTGGGCTCACCGGCAGCGAGGACGATCACGCGCTCTCCATCGACGAGAGGTGCACTCGACATACCCCATACCGGCAGCGAGGCTTCGAAGTCGCGAACGAAGTCCTTCTGCCACAAGACCTCGCCCGTTTTGACCGCGAGCGCGAGGAGTTGCCCCATTGCCCCGAGCACGAAGATGCGATCCCCGTCGACCGTGGGCGTCGCTCGCGGGCCGATCGCGTAGACGAGCTGCAGGCCGGTGTAATTGACTTCCCACTCGTGCTCCCAGAGAACCTCACCGGTCTCCTCGTCGAGAGCAAGAGCCCGTTCGAAACCCCGGTTGTGCTGCGTGGGTCGAAAGTCGGCGACGAAGATACGGCCGTCCGCGACGGAGGGGCCGGCGTAGCCGCTCCCCACGGGCCTACGCCACTTCACGTCGAGACCTTCCTCGGGGAAAACGTCGAGAATCCCGTCCTCGGTCCAGACACCGAGGCGGCCTTTTCCGCGCCACTCCGGCCAATCTTCGGCTGTCGCGGCCTGGTTCGCGACCAGAAGAACGAGAAGAGAGGCGGTCGCCCTACCAACCAATGGCAATGGATCCTCCCTTGGGGTCGTAGCCTCCCATGATCACACCGGTCTCCAGGTCGATCACGAAGCCCTCGAGTGTTCCTGGTCCGCGCCAGGGGTCGGCCCGCACGAGCTTGTGCCCGCGGCTTTCGAGCGCATCGAGCACATCGGCGGCGATGCGCGAGTCGATGCGGACCGAATTCTCCAGAGGATTGGCCGCGAAACGCGCGGCCTCGATGGCCTGCTGGATGTTCAAGCCGAAATCGATCACGTTCACGATGCCCTGAAAGACCGTCTGGCGGATCGTGTCGCCTCCCGGGCTCCCGATGGCCATGAACGGCTTGCCGTCTTTCAAGACCATGATGGGTGTGTGGCCGATGTTGCCCCTGCGACCCGGCGCCACGATGTTCGGGCTCCGCAGGTCGAGCGCAAGCCACCACGTGCGGTCTTGAAGCAGGAGCCCCGTACCGGCGATGACCTCTTTCGAGCCGAACCAGCCTCCGAGCGTCGTGGTGGTCGAGACCATGTTGCCCTGCTCGTCCACGACGACGAAATGGGTCGTGTCCTCGGTCTCGTAACGTAATGGATCGCCCGCGGGAAACTTTGGCTCGATGGCTCGATCCATGTCGATCAATTCTTTCCGTGTCGCGGCGTACTCTTTCGAAATGAGACCCGTCACCGGCATGTCAACGAAGTCCGGATCGCCGCCCATCGCGCGGCGATCGGCGCCCGCGAGCTTTGTTGCCTCGATCATCACGTGGAGCGCATCGGCGCTGTGGTAGCCCATCGCGGCGAGGTCGAACTGCTCGACGATGTTCAGCTGCTGGAGGACGTGGATGCCGGCAGTGGGTGGCGGCGCTGCGATCACCTCGTAGCCCCGATAGTCGGCGCGGTAAGGCTCCCGCCAGATGACGTCGTAGCCGGCCATGTCGTCGAGCGTGATGACGCCGCCGTTCTCCTGAACATAGTCGACGATCGCCTCGGCGATCTCCCCTTTGTAGAAAGCGTCGAATCCTGTCGCAGCGATCTTTCTGAGCGTCGCGGCGAGATCTTTTTGAACGAGCACGTCACCGGGCTCGAGTGCCTTGCCGCCGGGGAAGAAAATCTCGGCGGTCGACGGATATTTGCGAAGGGACGCTTCCATGGCTGAAAGGCTCTCGACGAGACCGCTATTGACGGGGAAGCCCTCTTCAGCGTACTCGATGGCAGGTGCCAGCACGTCCGTGAGAGAAAGTGACCCGAATTTCTCCATCGCCCGCGTCCACGCGGCCGCGGTGCCGGGGATCATGGACACGAGGACGCCGTCACCGCGCGGACGAAGTCCGGTTTCCTGGGTGGCGGTGCGGGGTTCCTCGCGATAAGCCTCGGGATTGCCTTGCACACCTGGAAGCGCTTCCAACATATTGCGAAGCTCGGGATTCGCCGGAACTTGCGAGTAGGCGTCCATCGTGACGAACTTGCCCGTTTCCGCCCAGTAGATCAGCATCACCGTGTCGCCACCGAGCTGGCAGTTGTTGAACCACGTCACGTTCAACGCGGCGCCCATCGCGACCGCGGCGTCGACGGCGTTGCCGCCCTCCATGAGGACGCGAGCTCCGGCAAGGCTCGCGAGCGGCACCGAGCTCGACACCATAGCTTTGCGGCCCCAGATCTCGACTTCGGGGCGGTAGCCTTGCTCTTTCTGATAAGTGCGGAGTGCCGAATCGACAGCAGCCTCGTTGGCGGCGTCGGTGCTTCCGAGCTGCCAGATGGAGAGGCCGACGAGAAGCGCGAGGATCGCGCCAGAGAGGCGTGACAGAAAGGTTCGGTAGCTCATGGTCGCTCCTCCTTCGTCCCGACCAGGACGGTGTCATCTTAAATGGTGTTGCCACAAAAAAGCCATCCCGTGGCCGGAACAAAAAGACATCGCGGTATTCTATACACGAAGGCGTTCCGAAAGACGACCCCGAGGCCTTTGGTGAGGCGATCTATTTCTGCCACCTCGTAGCCTGCCGAGTCCGTCGTATCAGAGTTCGAAGCCGGAGGCGTCGCCGGCTCGGGAAGCGGTATCGCGAAAGGGAGCGGGTATCCCATTTTGGTGCCGGTGATGGACCTGGTCGAAGTCGGGGCGGGCGGTGGCAGCATCGCCTGGATCGACGCGGGCGGACTCATGCGTGTGGGGCCGAAGAGCGCCGGCGCGGATCCGGGTCCAGCGTGTTACGGAAAAGGTGGACGAGAGCCGACGGTCACGGACGCGAATCTAACTCTTGGCCGGTTGAACGCGGACTACTTCCTCGGGGGCGAGATTTCTCTCCATCGGAAGTTGGCGCGCGACGCCATCGCCGCTCGATGCGCCGACGCTCTATGCCGTCCCGTGGAATCGACGGCCATGGGGATCGTCGAGATTGAGAATTCGACGATGGTCGAGGCCATGTGACTCGTCTCGGTTCAGCGCGGCTACGACCCACGCGAGTTCAGCCTCGTCACGTTCGGCGGTGCCGGGCCGGTGCACGCCAACCGGCTCGCCGCTGAGCTCGGCATTCCTGTCGTCGTCGTGCCCCCGAGCCCCGGCGTGGCCTCGGCGATGGGAATGCTCATCAGCGATCTGCGTCATGATTATCGAATCACGCGTCTCACGGACCTCGGTCCGACCGGCTTCGATGCACTGAACGAGATTTACGAGGATTTCGAGTCCAAAGCGTTTGGCGATCTGTCGAACGAAGGTGTGGACCGCGAGAACGTCACGCTCGAACACTACCTGGACATGCGCTACGTGGGCCAGTCCTGGACGCTTCGAATCCCGACTCCGTCCGAGCGACTGACGGAAGACAGGCTCGCGAAGCTCGAGAGCACCTTCCACGATTCGCATCACCAGAGCTACGGCTACTCCGTCCCCGGCGAACCACTCGAAATCGTAAACGTCGGTCTCCTTGCAGTGGGGCGCGCTCCGAAACCCCGCCTCGAGAACGTTCCCGATGGCGTCGGCGCACGCTCTTAAGGGAGAGCGCCCCGTCTATTTCGAGGAGGCGGCCGTGTTCGTCGACTGTCCCATCTACGACCGCTATCGTCTCCAGCAACACAACGTCGTGGCCGGCCCGGCCGTGATCGAGGAGGTCGACTCGACCACGCTCCTCCATCCAGGGTACCAGGCCGAAGTCGGCATCTATGGAGTCCTGTTACTAAAGAAGAAGGAGTAAGCGAACGCGATGAACGTCGCCTTGCACGAGGATCCTGTTTTCCTGGAGGTATTGCGCCATCGATTGACAGCGACCGCAGACGAGATGTGCGTTGCCCTTCAACGAACGGCTTACTCCACCAACATCACCACTCGCCAGGATTTTTCGTGCGCGATCTTCGACCGCGCACAGCGCGTGATCGCCCAGTCTTTTTCCCAGCCCGTGCACCTCGGCTCGCTCGTGCACTTCGTCCCGCGAATCATGGACGCTTACGGCGTCGAGCGGCTCGAGCCCGGTGACGGGATTCTATGTAACGACGGTCTGAACGGCGGCGTCCACATGAACGACGTCTGTCTCGTCTCGCCTGTGTTCTATGATGACGAGCTCGTGGCGTTCGTCGCGACGATTGCCCATCACCTCGACGTAGGCGGCTTGACGCCGGGAAGCATCGGCCTCGCCAAGGAGATTTACCAGGAGGGATTCCGAATCCCTCCGGTGAGATTCCTCAATCGAGGCGAGCTCGACGAAAACATCTTCAATTTGTTTCAAGCCAATAGTCGGTCTCCGAAGGAGACGGGTGGCGATCTCAGGGCACAGATTGCCGGCATCCACACGGGAACCCGGCGTCTTTCCGAAACGTTCGACAAATACGGCGTCGACACGTTCGACCGCACGGTCTCAAAGCTCATCGAGTATAGCGAACGCCGGACGCGGGAGGAGATCCGAAACATCCCGAACGGCGTCTATAAGGCGGAAGGGTTCATGGACGGCGACGGGTTCACCGAAACGCCTATCAAAGTCGTCGTCGCGATTACGGTCGAAGACGAGAAGGTCGTGTTCGATCTGACGGGCTCGGACGCGCAACGCAAATGCCCGATCAACGCGACGTACGCCATGACGCTCTCCAACTGCGCCTACGCGCTCCGGGTCATGATGGATCCCGGTCTTCCGATCAATGAAGGCTTTTACAGAACGTTCGACGTCATTGCTCCCGAGGGCTCGATCGTGAACGCGCGGACACCGGCCGCGATCGGAGGCGGTTGGGAGACGGCGTTCCGGGTCTGCGAGACCGCACTCGAAGCTTTCGGGCAGTGCATGTCCGAGCGGCTCGCCGCGGGCTCCAAGGGTGCTCTATGCAATATCTCTTTCGGTGGGATTTCCCCGAGGACCGGTGAGTACTACGTCTTCTACGAGGCCATGGGCGGAGGCTAGGCGCAAGGGCTTCTAAAGACGGTATCGATGCCGTTCAGCCCCATGGCCAAAGCACCGAAAACGCCCCCGTCGAGGAGACCGAGGCGTGGTATCCGGTTCGTATCTCCCGCTACGAGTTGATTCCCGACTCCCAAGGCGCGGGGCGTTACCACGGCGGCCTCGGACTTCGCCGCGACTATTTCTTCGACCATGAGGTGGTCTTCTCCGTGCTCTCGGACCGCGGCAAGTTTCCCCCGCTGGGGTTGGCCGGCGGACAGCCCGCACGGTGCGCGAAGTACAGGCTGAACCCAGATTCGGAACTCCAGGAGCATTCCTCCAAAACCTCGGTCGAGCTCGCGCCCGGAGACACGTTCAGCGTTCAAATGGGGGGGGCGGCGGCTACGGCTCTCCTCTCGAACGAGAGCCGTCACTCGTGCTTCAGGACGTTTTGGCCGGACGGGTGACGCCCGCGCGCGCGAAAAGAGTGTACGGGCGTGGTTCTCGATGAAGCTGGTGGCGCCGTTGACGAGAAGCGAACCATCACAGAGCGTGAGAGGCTCAGCCGTGAGTAGGAAGGTGCGGTGCCGGACGATCGCGGTTTTGCTCATCGGATGCTGCGCCGCGGGAGCGAGCGCGGCGGCGGAAACGTCGGAGCCCGTGCGTCTGCGGCTTTTTACCTATTTTCCCACCAACGATCAGGTGGCGCATCTATACCGCGAGCTCGCCTTCGACCTACGCAATGATAGCGGCGGTGCCCTGAGCCTTCAGGTGTTTACCGCCGGCGAGCTTCCCTACACGCCGTTCGACATGATCAAGATCGTTGCGGCCCATCAAGTCGATCTCGTCGACGGGAGCGTTGGTCTCTTGGCGGGCGACGTGCCGGAGCTCAACGTCTTCGGCATGCCGTTTCTTTGCGTCAGCTTCGATGAGTTCAACGAGGCCGTCGGGGGCACCCGCACTATTTTCGCGGACCATTTGAACGAGAAAGCTGACGTCCGCGTGCTCTTTCATTGGACGATGCCTCCGCAGAATGTGTGGACGGACACACCCATCGAACGTCTCGAGGACCTGAAGGGCAAGAAGATCCGGGTCTGGAATCAGCAGCAAGTCGAGATGTTGAAGACAATCGGCGCGGTTCCGGTGTCCATCGCGTCTGCCGAGGCTCGATCGCCCTCCAACGAAAAGTGATTGACGGCGTCATCACGTCGGCTCTCTCCGTGCGTGATTGGAAGCTATACGACTTTATCGAGCACGGCTACATGCTTAATCTCTCGATGGGACATCAGTTCGTGCTCATGAGCCAGAAATCGTGGAGCGAGCTGCCGGCCTCGCTGCAAACAATCCTGCAGAGTAACGCCAGAGATTGGAGCGCGACCTTTCGACGACAGATCCCCGCCATGGACCTCGACGCGCGGCGGGAGCTGCGCGATCAGGGCATGACCCTAAGAGAGCCGACGCCTTTCGATCTCGCGAAGGCGCGACAGTCCGCAGCGCCGATGTGGCTTGAATGGGCTGCCCTAGATCCGGTTTCGGAAGAGCTGCTATGCTGCGTTCAGACAACACCATCCGATTCGTGACCCATTGCCACATTCATGACGATGACGTTGGTCGCGTCGCCGAAGCGTTCGCCACAATCGTGCGACGAAGCTGAAACGACAGCCTAACTTAGGCGCTCCGGTCAGCTCGTGAGGGCGGGCCATCCTCCCAAGAATGGTCTTAGCGCTGTAGCGGCGCACGAAATCTTCGTCGTGGTCTTGTTCGACGCCGCCGGGCGTAAGGGCGTTCACCCTGATGTTCCTCCGCGGTAATAGGCAGCGAGGTAGCGGGTGAACCCCAGCACAGCTAATTTCGTCACCGAGTAGGTGGTCCGCTTGACGAATGTCATCTCCTCGCCCTCGTTGTAGATTCGCTGGTCCGGGCCCATGAGGCCATACGTCGAGCAGATGTTGATAATGTTACCCGACCCTTGTTCTTCGAAGACCCTGCACACCGCCTGGGTCAACAAGAATGTTCCGGTCATGTTCACGTCTAGAGACTCTTGCCAGTCTGAGAGCCTGAATGATAGGATGTGTGAACCTGGCAAAGCGAATTACCACCATGGAAGAGTACCGGGACCCAAACACTGTCAAGGTCGTGATAGACGGCAGTGGCAATGCACTGTACTTCTCGCGGCAAGCGATCCCTACCAGCCCTCCATCGGGATTAGCTGGAACGCCGGTGCACAAACAGGTGTGTGTCATCCCGTTCCGGCGGGAGACGCTTCTCGAGTACGCGCGACTGGACCCAACGCCGCTGGAGTGGCCGAATCCGTCGACATGATGCGTCTGTTGGAACACGGCTATAAGGTCCGCATGGTGGAGACCGAGCACAGCAAGCCACGCGGTCGACACCGAGGCTGACCGTGTAATGGTCCAGTCGCTGATGAAGGAGGACCCGCTCGTGAGTCAGTATGCACCCGGTCGAGATGAGGTCAGGGCAGGGTGAAGAGTAGCCTTCGTCTCGGGCCCCGCGTAATCTGGCATGGCCCTTTTCGGGTCTCGGCCCGAAGCGGCGAGGCGTCGGTGTGAGCCCGACCCCAGAGACGTCTGTACTGGTACGGACGTTCAACGAGGAGAAGCACCTTCCAAAGCTACTGGAGGGGCTGGCCACCCAGTCCTACCGCGACTACGAGATCGTCTTCGTGGACTCCGGGTCGTACGACCGGACCAGGGACATCGCGGCCCGTCACACCGATAGAATCCTGCGAATCGACGGCAGCGATTTCACTTACGGCTACTCGCTCAACGTTGGCATGGAGGCATGCGTCGGGCAGTTCGTTGCCATTGTGTCGGCCCACACCAAGCCGCTGAACAACGACTGGCTCGGCAATCTCATCGCCCCCCTCCGTGAAGAGAACACCGCCATGGTATATGGCAGGCAACTTGGTTGGGAGGCGACAAAGTTCAGCGAGGCGATCGACTTGCGGCGTACATTCGGGAGCAAGCCAAAGCTGCTAAAGCCGCCCAATTTCTTCGCCAACAATGCCAACTCGGCTATACGCAGTGACCTGTGGCAGACGCACCGGTTCGACGAGGCCCTGCCGGGCCTGGAAGACATCGAGTGGGCCAAGTACTGGATGGAACGGGGCCTACACGTGAAGTACGAGCCCCAGGCGGCCCTCTACCACATACACGAAGAGAACTGGCCCCAGGTACGCCGGCGATTCTATCGCGAGGCGGTGGCGGGGAAGATGATTGGGTTGACCGGCCAGCGGAAGGTCCCCGTCGAGGTAGCGTGCGAAGCCGGCCGATTCTTCATCGACCTGTACCGTGCCACGCGAGAGGACAACGTCTGGAGGCGGGCACCGGAGATCTTCTCGTTCCGAATGAACAAGGCCATTGGAACGGTCAGGGGCCTGTTGGATGGCGCCGCTGTGGCGGACCTAGAGAGCAAGGATGCCATGTACTTCGCCCGGCGGCGCTGCCAGGCCGTGGTCGCGCGGGGCCCTGGGCAGGCGGCCCTGGAGGAGATCGATCTCCCCAGGCTGAAGCCGGGAGAAGTGCTGGTAAGGGTCGCGTACGCCGGCGTCTGCCAGGCAGACCTCGAAGTGCTCGACGGAACGCACCGTTACGTGAAAGAGGGGTTCGCTCGGTACCCCATTGTTCTTGGGCACGAGTTCAGCGGACGCGTGGTAGCCACGGGTGTCAACGTTGACTCCTGGATGGAGGGCGATCCGGTGGTCGGCGCCTACATCCAAGGGTGCGGCAGGTGTGCCGAGTGTCGCCGTGGCTCCGAGATAGGCTGTGCTGAGCGGGTCGAGATGGGCCTCTTCGGGCGCAACGGCGCCCACTCCGAGTACGTGGTCCTGCCAGGCCAGTTCGTGGCTCGAATCCCGGACGGCGTCGACCTCAGGTCCGCCAGTCTCGCGGAGCCCCTGGCCACTGTGCTCAAGGGCCTGAAGCGTTTGCAGAGGGCAATACCGCCGTCAGCGAGTAATCGTCATTTCCTTGTGGCAGGCGCGGGCCCTCAAGGACATTTCTGCGCACAGGTGCTGGCGCGCCAGGGCCACGTGGTCACGGTCTATGATCGCAACCCGGCCCGACGGGAATACCTTGCGGCTTCGGACGTCCGCCTCACGGACACGCTGGACCACCTTGAAACCTTCGACGTCATGGTCGAGCTGACGGGCGATTCGCAGGTGTTGGAGACCATGCTGATCCAGAGCCCGGCCGGAGCGACGATTCTGCTTCTGGAGGTCCCGTCTGCACACGAGCGATTTTCTCTTCAGGACCCGGTTGCCTACGACAAGACACTCGTGGGCTCTGTTGGAAGTGGTGTCGCGGAGATGGAAGAGGCACTGGGCGTGCTCCCCAGTCTGGAGTTGGGCGCGTATTTTCAGGACATATTGCCGCTAGGGGAATTTCGGGATGCTCTGGCCGGCTCCCGTCGTCGTGACCACCTTAAGACTCTGCTGGAGGTTGACACCGAGTGAGCGCAACACTCCCTCGGGAGACCGCCTCGGGCCGGGAAACGGAAATATCGCGCGAACAACAAGACTACATTATTGAATCAGTGAACAACTTCTTTCGCGATTAGCCCCGAGTACGTAATAGAGAAATATCAACCTGGAAGTAGGGTAAAGGTAGGGATTCAGATGCACGTTGTCGTTACCGGGGGCTTGGGATTCGTTGGTTCTCGGATTGCATCCAGGCTTGTAGAGGAAGGCCACCAGGTCACTATGCTCGACAGCTCGGTCACCTCGGTTGTAGAACGCGTACCGGGTGCCACTCTCGTCCAAGTCGACCTGAAGGACGCAAATTCTGTCGCGGCCGTGAGTATATCAAGTGCGGATTGCCTCATGCATCTGGCGGCAGCCGAATCGGGTCCCTCATCGGCCAGGAACCCCGTAGGCACGGTGGCCGATGGCTACCGGGTCGCCTACAATGTCCTTGAGCTGGGCGCACGGTTGGGTGTCGAGCGCATCCTCCATGCGTCGAGTATGACAGTCTACGGCAACGTAACTATTGAGCAGAACCCGGTGACGGAAGATACGCCCTGCCTGCCCATGTCCCACTATGCTATCGCGAAACTAGCGTGTGAGCGGCTGGTTCACATCTTTTGCAGCGACCGGGGAATCTCCTTCAACAACCTACGCATGTTCAACGTCTATGGTCCAGGGCAGGATTTGACCCGCATGGACCAGGGTCTGGTCAGCATATTCGTGGCGATGTTGTTGAAAAGCCCCAGGATCGTATCTCGGGGCCCACTGGAGCGGTTTCGTGACGTCGTGCATATTGACGACGTAGTCACGGCATGGATGTTATGTGCGACCCAGAACGAGACTGATGGACCATTCAACGTGGGCTCTGGTGAAGCGATGACTATTAGGCAGCTCAGTTCCGCTATCGCCGACGAACTAGGCGTTTCGGACCAGCTTACAGTTGAGGTGGCCGAGGGCACCCCGGGCGACATCTTCGGCATCGCCGCTGACATCTCTACCCTGCATTCTGCGACTGGGTTCACACCCTCCTTTCCACCGTTACGGGGCGTGCGTCAATTTACACGCTGGGCTATGGAGAGCGGGAGATAGGCGCGCGGTGTCCGATCCCTACCAAAGCATCCGGTAGAGATTCCCTACAGACTCGCATGGCAGTCGCCCGCGGCTACTTGGATGCCAACTCATCACCACTCATACAACATCGAACTCCATTCTGAACATGCCTCAGCTATCGTCGGCCGAAATCGATGGCCTGATGCGGACGTTCATCTGTTACGTCCAGTTCCCCAAAGACGAGTGGCCCAAAATACGCCAGGCGGAGAGCGATACCGAGGAGGGCAACCGCATCTTAGACGAGTACCAGCAGAAGTATCGGCTGCGCTTCTTCCAGGGTATGCAGGAGACGCGCATGGATGACTGGGACGACCCCAGCGAGTACGTGGCGCCACCCCAGGAAGACGAGGCCAAGTCCAAGGAGGCCTGGGCCTATAACTGCTGCGTCGAGCAGAGAGAGTACGTGGTCCCTCCTCGTCAGACGGCTGGCTGAACCCAGGATCGGTTCCTCGTTCGGCTGGCGCCCCCTTACCCCCGCAATGCACAGGATTCCATCGAGCGTAAGAGGATACGCAATAATGATGCCCGACAGACCCACCAAATCGGTGCATGAGGGCATAGAATAGAATGCCTGTCAGGCAGCTAGCCGACATCGCCCGTCGCTACAAGCTAGCGCTCGCGACCCTGTTTTCTCTGGCTCTCGCGTTGCCGTCTCTGGAGACGGCGACTTTGACGCTGGTCTATCTGTTGCTTACCCCCGACCAGGCAGTTGACCTGGTGGCCAAAGTATTAGAAACGGTGGGCTGGGATGTCGCGATCTCTGATGGGTGGGTTCCCGCCATCCTGCTGGTTCTGGCGACCGTGGCAGTCGGCCTGCTGGCATTGGCCCGTCGGGCAAGGGCGTTCGATTTCCACAAGGTGATATCCGTAGAGAACGGTCGAGTGGCTGTATCCGAGGGCCGCGCCCCATCAGAGGTGTCCGCGACGTGAGGCAGCTTCGAGAGCTGTTGCGAGCATCGACACGAGAGTGGAATTCGTCGCTCATATCTGAAAAGTTGCAAGTTGTACGGAAGCTACAAATGCACCGTTCGCCAACTGTGGGAGAACACGTGCCGCCAGCCCCGCAAATCGCGTCTCATCCCAGGCCAGATGCCAGCTACGCGCCCGAATTCGATCTACAGGGCGATATTGTTGACAGCTTCGTTCCCAGACTCTCGGGAGGCGCGTTATGATCACAGGGCTGAAGCATAGATTCGAGCGCATCAGGAGCAGACCAAGAAGGCTGCGCCTACTCGCCGCCGCGAACGACTATATGGGCAAGACACCAGGACTTAAAGACATCCTGGCGTATGCCAACGTAGCATCCCCATCCGTCGGCGTCAGTACTACCGACTACGTGGCCCTGTACAGGAAGATCAGGACCGACCGACCCAGCTTCGTCCTCGAGTGCGGCACTGGCAGGTCGACCATGATCATCGCACAGGCCATGTTGGAGAACCTCAATGGGACTCCGGCTGACGGGATAAAGCTCGTCTCGATGGAGCAAATCCGATCTGGTATGAGCATGCGCTGTCGGCGCTGCCCGACCAGTTCAAGCCATTCGTCGAGATACGGCAATCACCAATCGAAGTGTACTCTTACTCGTTCGTGCGGGGGCACGTTTACAAGGAGGTGCCCGATTATCCATACCAGTTCGTGTTCGTGGACGGGCCTCCCCAGGGCGTGGATGGCAAAGCCGTGATGTGCGACATGGACTTCGTTCGAGTGGTTGCCGGCTCGGAAACTCCGGTGAGCGCGTTCGTCGACAACCGGAAGCACTCGGTCCTTGCCTACAGCCTGATCTTCGGACCGAACAAGGTCAGCTACCACTCGGACCTGTCTCTGGGCGTGGTGAAGGAAGTGACCTGCCAAGACATGGTCCTGGACGACAAGGACCGGATGAGAAGGACGGTCTTTCAAAGCGACATCGTCCGCAAGGTGCATGGCTCCCCTGTTTAGGGGGGCTGGCCGTCGAGAGACCCTCTAAACGAGTCGTGCGATGAAATGAAAAAGGTGTGCAGGTACGAGGACGATTCTTGGCCGTGTCGGAGAGCTGCGTCGCGCACTTTGAACGAGTAAATTCCGAAAGCACGCAGCCGGATGGGGCCGAGCTCGGGGTCGCGCATCATGACCGGGTTCGATGTACCCCATTTTTGGTCCGTGAACAGGCGCGCGGACACGAAGTAGATTTCGGCTTTGAACGGCGATTCGAAACCGTGCTTCCACGCGAGAAGTTTGGTCAGGACGGGCATGTTGCGCGTCGCGAGGCGGTGCCGGTCCGGCTCGAAGGTGTCCGCGATGGGCCCCTCGTTCACGAAAACCGCCAGCTGGCCCGCTCGCACCGTGAGCTGGGCGCCCATCTTGATTTCTTGCCCCTCGACAGGGAAGCGGTAGACCAGCGTGTCGGTCGAGTCGTCCACCCACTCGATGACCTCGACCAGCTGCGATTTGACGAAAGGCTTCAAAGCCACGTTGCCTCCCCCCTGGGGATGCCTGGGAAAGACTGTAAGTTTTGTTTGGGGATGCTTACTTCGATTCTAGCATCTTGTTTCTGAGCTTGCCTGCGTAGACCTGGCGATCTTCGCGGTCGAACGAGCGTTTCATCAGAAGGTTTAGCCGGAGCACTTTGGCGTTGAGCTCGCGGGCGAGGCGACAGCGCTCGTCTTCGTCCCCCTCATGGACGGTTCGGAGAAGGTCCCCAAGCGTCGTGATCTCCTTCCGAAGCTCTATCTCGGGAGGCAGGAAACCCGCGTCCTTGAGGAGTTTGTAGGTGAGCCTCAGATCTTCGGGCACGAGGCCGCGAGGCTCGAGCCCGAGGGGCTTTCCAGAGAGGGGTAAATTGTCGAGCTCGCCCCGCTCGATGGCGGCCTGGATCTTCTGTTCGGCGAGACGTTCGAGAAAAAGCACCTTACGACCATTCTACGTGAGCCATCCGCCGCGCGCTCCTCGATGCGCACCTGTTTTCAGTTGAGTTCCTCAAAAAACTCCGAGCAGCGGGCGAGGGCTTTCTCGAGCACCTCTTTGTGGTACCCATAGCCGAGACGCATGTAGTGGTCCATCTCGAAGTGATCCCCCGGCACGATGAACACGCCCTTCTCGTCGCGGAGGCGCTCCATCAAGGTCGTGGAGTTGATATCCCAGCTATAGCGGATGAAAGCGATGGCGCCGGCTTTCGGCTTCACCCAGGACATGTGGTTGCCGTGCCGCTCGACGAAGGCCGCGAGAACCGGCTGCTGATCGTTCAAGATCGCGCGCGTCCTCTCCAGGATCTTGGTACGGCGTGCCGGCTCGAGCGCGTGGGTCGCAAGGCGATCCGAGAGCGCGGAAGGCGCTATCGTCGTGTAGTCCTTGTAGGACCACAGATATTCTGCGTGTTCCTTGTCGGTGACCACCCAGCCCATGCGCAGGCCGGGAAGCCCATAGGCCTTCGAGAGGCCCGCGGTCACCATGAGCTTGTCGTACCAGCCCCAATAGGTCGCGGAGGGCTCGCCGTTGAGCTCGGCGCCGAGATAGACTTCATCGGAGAGGATCCAAGCCCCGACGCTTCCGGCAATTTTCGCGACATCACGCATCGCGTTCTCGCTCATCACCGCGCCTGTTGGGTTGTTGGGATTACACACGGCAATGAGCTTTGTCTTGTCCGTGACCATTTTTCGAAGCTCGTCGGGGTCGATCGCCCAGCCCAGCTCTTCGTGAAGAGGGAGCAGCTTCACGTTCGCGCCTATCGAGCGAGCGAGGCCCGCTACTTGCATATAGTTCGGAATCATGACAACGGCCTCGTCGCCGGGCTCGAGCGTGCTCAAGACCGAGATGTAGTTCGCTTCGGACGTGCCGTTCGTTGCGAGAACATTCTCGGCGACCGAGCCGGGATAGAGATCGCTTATCGCGTCGCGCAGCTCCGGAGTGCCGTTGGTCTGGGGGTAGATGAGTTTCGTGTCGTCGATCGACGCGCCGTCGAGCAGCTCTCCGAGTGTGAGCGGGGTAACGCCGCTTTCCGAGATGTTGAGCTCGACCTGGTTCTCCCAGACGGATTGAGTGCGCTCCATGACGAAAGGTACTAGCTTCATTCGAGGATCTCCTGATTTCTGATGTACGGCCCGCCCTTGTTGGGCGTCCGTCAGCTCGTGGCGGCGAGAGATTCGATGGCGCGGTAGAGTTTTTCCTGAGTCTCCTCGTCGAGGTTGCGAAACACGAGGCCATAATGGTCGGTCTCGTCCTCGGGTGAGACGGCGTGCCAGCGGATGGCGGCTTCGAGCGTGAGTGGCGCTTCGAGGGTCTCGAGGTCGATGATCAACTTGACGCGGTTGATGCCGAAATCGCTGCTGGATTCGAGAAACGCGCCTCTGGGGGAGACATTGTGGATTTGGCCCTCCTCCCGGCCTTTTTCCCACTCCACCAAACATTTGATGGCGCCGTCAGGCCTGAGGTGAGACTCAGAACGCTTCTCCATGAATACTCCTCCGCTCACATGCTACGCCGAGTGGAGCCTCTTAGTAAAGTCCGAAATCGGCAAGATTTATGGTCGATCCATGGTGTTCCGGGAGCCTGGAACACTACAATAAGGAGGATGACCTTACGGCGGAGCTCGACGCGAAGCGTCTCAATAGGAAATGTCACGATCGGCAACGGGTTGCCGGTCGTTGTGCAAAGCATGTGCGCGACCAAGACCCAGGATGTCGACGCCACGGTCGAGCAGGCGGAGCAGCTCCGCCGGGCTGGGGCGGGCGTGGTTCGTATCGCGGTCGACAGCGTCAAGGACGCGGAAGCCGTCGCGGCCATTCGCGAGCGCACGAGCGCGAACCTCTCTATCGATCTTCAGGAAAGCTATCGGCTTGCTGAGAAGGTGGCGCCCCACGTGGACAAGATCCGCTACAACCCAGGCCATCTCTACCATCACGAGCGGGAAAAACCTGTGCGCGACAAAGTGGCCTTTCTCGTCGACATCGCGGGTGCTTCTGACTGCGCGATGCGGGTTGGCGTCAACAGCGGCTCGATCGACCCGGCCCGCGCCGACGAATTTAGCGAGGACTCGGTGGGTGCTATGGTGGCTTCGGCGCTCGAGCACGCTGAAATGCTCGATGCTCTTGGCTTCACCCGCTACTGCGTCTCCCTTAAAGATTCCGACCCGGCCAAGGTCATCGAAGGCAATCAGCGTTTTGCGGCCGAGCGTCCAGACGTGCCGCTTCATCTAGGGGTTACCGAAGCCGGTCTACCGCCAGACGGCATCATCAAGACGCGTATCGCGTTCGAGCAGCTTTTGACGCAAGGCATCGGCGACACGATCCGCGTCTCGCTCACGCTGCCGAACGCAACGAAACACGAAGAGGTCGAAATAGGGCATCGCATCCTCGAAGACATCGCTTCCGGCCGGTTTCGCTCGGTACCCAAGACATTGAGCCACTCGCTCAACATTATTTCTTGCCCGTCCTGTTCGCGGGTCGAGAATGAGCAATTCGTCGAGCTTGCGCAAAAAGTGCAGGAAATGACGCGCTATGCGAAGGACCACGCGATCACGATCGCGGTGATGGGCTGTCGGGTGAACGGGCCGGGCGAGACCGACGACGCGGATCTGGGCCTTTGGTGCGCTCCGCAATACGTGAACTTGAAAAAAGGAGGGGACGGCCTCGGCGCGTTCTCCTACGAGGAGATTCTGCCTCGGCTCAAAGAGGAGCTCGACCGACTGATCGAAGAGAGAACAGCCGCCGGCTAGTCTTCTTTTTTCCCAGTGGTGGTCGCGCCGGAGGCCTTTTTCTTCTTATTCTTCGCCTTGGGACGGATCTTGCCAGTGGTGCCTTGGAAGATCTTGCCCTTCTTTGTTCTTCGGTCGCCTTTACCCATAGGATGCCTATTTTAGCGCTTTCGGCGAGTGAAAGCGAAGTTATACAATCGCGGCATGCGCATCGATCTCAACTGCGATATGGCGGAGAGCTTCGGCATCTACCGCATCGGCGCCGATGACGACGCGATGCTCGAGCTCGTAACGTCGGCCAACGTGGCCTGCGGCTTTCACGCGGGCGACCCAAGCATCATCGACCGCACCGTTGGCCTCGCTGCGAAACACGGGGTTGCCGTGGGCGCTCATCCGAGCCACCACGACCTTCGAGGTTTCGGGCGGCAGAACGTGGCGGCGAGCCCGGATGACGTGGAATCCGATATCGTCTATCAAGTGGGGGCCGTTTTGGCTTTCGCGAAAGCGCATGGCTTGCCGCTCGTCCACGTCAAGCCGCACGGCGCGCTTTATAACCAAGCCGTCACCGATGAAGAGCTCTCCGGTGCTATCGCGCGCGGGGTGGCGCGCGTGAGCCGTGACCTCATCTTCGTGGGCCTCGCCGGGTCTGCGGTGATGCGCGCGGCGGCGGAGTCGAATGGGCTGCGCTATGCGGGCGAAGCCTTTGCCGACCGCGTCTACAACGCGGACGGGACGCTGCAATCGCGGAAGATCGAAGGCTCTGTCATCACCGACCCCGAACGTGCTGGCGCTCAAGCCGTATCGATTGCAGCAGAAAAGCAGGTCACCGCGCATGACGGCACAGTGGTGCCACTCGATGCGGAGACGCTTTGCCTTCACGGCGACAACCCCGCCGCGCTCGACAATGCGAGGATCGTTCGGGCCGCTCTCAGGAAGAGTGGCGTCGACGTTCGCCCCATCGGGTGATGTTGGGCTCTCCCGAATGCCCACCAGGTGGGTGAGGGCATGAGCGAGCGTCGCTTTCTTCGGGCGGGCGACGCTGCCGTCGTGATCGAGCTCGGAAACGCTATCGACCCCGGCTTGAACGAAGAAGTCCGTGCGCTCGACCAAGCAATTCTCAAAGCACCCTTCGATGGCTACATCGAAGCCATACCAACCTACCGCTCGCTGCTCGTGTTCTACGAGCCGGCGACTGCGAGCTTCGAAGCTATAAAAGCGCAGGTCCAAAACCTGGCGAAGAAACTCGACGCCTCGCCGACGCGACCGCCGACGCGTTCGCACGAGGTTCCCACTGTTTACGACGGAGAGGATCTCGATGACGTGGCGCGGCTCGCTGGCGTCACGAAGAAAAATGTCATAGGGCTTCACAGTGGGACGGAGTACCTCGTCTACGTCGTCGGCTTTACGCCTGGCTTCGCTTATATGGGAATGACGGACGAAAAGCTTGCGCTCGGACGCCGCAACTCCCCGCGCACGCGCGTGCCAGCCGGAGCGGTGGCGATCGCGATGGGACAGACGGGCATCTATCCGCAATCAACGCCAGGAGGATGGCATCTTCTCGGCCGCGCGGAGCACCGAACGATGTTTGACGTCCATTCTGATCCTCCGAGCCGCTTTCTTCCGGGCGACCGCGTTCGCTTCGTGCCTGTCAAAAGGCTTCCGGCATATGAGCCTCCGTCGCCCGCGAATCCAAAGCTTCCGACGACGAGCCCCAGTCTTGCGGTCGAAGACGGCGGCCTCTTCACAACGGTGCAGGATGTCGGCCGCGTCGGCTATCAGCGCTACGGTGTCCCGGTCGGGGGTGCGGTTGACGCTCCCGCGCTTCGCGCGGCAAACGAGCTCGTGGGAAACGAGCCCGTCGCGGCCGCGCTCGAATGTACCGTCAGCGGGCCGAGGCTCCGCTGCCTCAAAACGACGATCGCTTCGGTGACGGGGGCCGACTTGGGCGCGGTCGTCGAGCGCCGCGACCTCGAGCGCTGGCCCGTGCCCCCTTGGAGCTCCTTTCGGCTCCGTCCAGGCAACGTCTTGACCTTCGAGGGCCGGCGCTCGGGTGCGCGGGCCTACGTTGCGTTCTCGGGCGGGATTGACGTCCCGCCCGTTCTCGGCTCGCGCTCCACCTATGTTCCTGCCGAGATGGGCGGCTTTCAAGGCCGCGCGCTTCAAGCGGGCGACGAGATGTCGTTATTAAGAGCCGAAGCAATCGCCGTTGGCCGTGTCTCGTCGTTGAAGGAGCGGGCCGAGACGAGCGAAGCCGACGTCACGCTCCGTATCGTCTGGGGTCCGCAAGACGACTATTTCACCGAGGAAGGACGCGCGACGCTCGTGACATCGGCCTACACGGTTGGGCCTGCCTCGGACCGCATGGGCTATCGGTTGGAAGGGTCGATGCTCGAGCACAAAGACGCTCAGGAGATCATTTCCGACGGGATGATGCTCGGCGCCGTCCAGGTGCCCCCGAACGGCCTTCCCATCGTGATGCTGGCCGACCGCGCCACCACCGGCGGCTATCCGAAGATCGCCACTGTGGTCGGCGACGACGTCGCGAAGCTCGCGCAGCTTCTACCGGGCGAGCGCGTTCGTTTCCGGGCCGTCGAGGTCTAACGCGCCACCGCTCGAGCTCGCTGTTCAGGAGAACCTCCCTGCCGATTTGCTCGTCTGGCGGCGATACTCTATTCTTGGCGCTTGATGAAACACTAAGCTCGACGATCGGCCGATAGTGTAATCTCGGCCAGAATGTCAACCTGGGAGCGAACAATCTCAATATGGAGTTCATCGATTTAAAGGCCCAGCAGCAGCGCCTGCGCGAGCGCATCGAGGAGCGGATCCGACGAGTGCTCGATCACGGGAAGTACATCATGGGACCGGAAGTCTTCGAGCTCGAGGAAAAACTCGCGGACTTCACTGGGGTGAAGCACGCGGTGAGTTGTTCTAGCGGCACTGACGCGCTCCTCATGGCTCTTCTCGCTATGGACGTCGTTCCCGGAGACATTGTTTTCGTACCCGCGTTTACGTTCGTGGCCACTGCTGAGGTTTTGCCTCTCATCGGTGCGACGCCGGCTTTCGTCGATATAGATCCGGAGACGTGGAACCTGGACGTGGAAAGCTTGCGAGATGCCATCAACCGTGTGCGTGATGAAGGACTCGGCTGCCCGCGTGGGGTCATTGTGGTGGATCTCTTCGGCCTCGTTGCGGATTACGAATCGATCCACGCGCTTGCCGAGGAGCAAGGACTTTTCGTGATCCAGGACGCGGCCCAATCCTTTGGAGCAACGGCCTCGGGCCAACGCGCGGGGTCGAACGCTCCCATCGCAACGACGTCGTTCTTCCCAGCGAAACCGCTCGGATGCTACGGAGATGCCGGGGCGGTTTTCACGAGCGACGATGAGGTTGCGGAAACGCTGCGCTCTCTGCGGGTCCACGGGGGAGGTCGTGACAAGTACGACAACGTGCGTATCGGTTTAAATGGCCGCTGCGATACGTTTCAGGCGGCGGTGCTTCTCGAGAAGCTCGAGATATTCGAAGAGGAAGTCGACAAGCGACAGATTGTTGCCGCCCGCTACACGGATCGCTTGAGTGGAGCGCGAACGCTTCAGAAGATCCCCGAGGGCAACCGGTCCGTATGGGCGCAGTACTCGTTGCTAAGCGACCAGCGCACCATCGATCGCGAGCGCCTGCGAGAGGCGGGGGTTCCCACGGCGGTCTACTACCCTAAGCCTTTGAATCAGCAGGAGGCCTTCCGGGATGTCGCGCTCTGTCCGGTCTCGCTCTCGTGCGCCGAAGAGACATCGCGCAGGATCTTCAGTCTTCCGATGCATGCTTATTTAGGAGAGGACGATCAGGACCGGATCGTCGAGGTTCTCTCCGATCTCTCGAGTGAATGGGAAAAGGAAGGCAAGCGGGTGGGGTAACCAAGAACGGGGGGCAGAATGAAAGCAACGCTGTTTCTCCTCTTTCTGTTACACATCCAAGTGGCGGGTGCGGCGGCCAAGCTCGACGTGGCGTATGCGTCCGTCAAGAGCCTACGTTGGTTCGCGGGCGGGATTGACGTTCCGCCCGTTCTCGGCTCACGCTCCACCTATGTCCTTGCCGAGGTGGGCGGCTTTCAAGGCCGCGCGCTTCAAGCGTGCGACGAGCTAACGTTATTAGGAGCTGAAGCAATCGCCGTTGGCCGTCGTTGAAGGAGCGGGCCGAGACGAGCGAAACCGGCGTCACGCTCCGCATCGTCTTGGGTCCGCAAGACGACTATTTCACCGAGGACGGACGTGCGACGCTCGTGACATCAAGCTGCACGACGAGCGACGACAGCGAGACGAGGCGGAAATATAATACGTTCGTGCTTGCATGTTTTGGCTCTCGCTCAATACGAGCTATAGGGGGTTTCTTTTTTTGAGCCCTCGCCTACGAGTGCTCTTACTGGTAGCGGCCGTCGCGGGCTCCTTTCTCGAAGCTTTCGACCTGAATCGGGATCCGAAGGAGAGACGGAACCTCGGGCCGATTTGAGCTCAGCTCCTTCGAGAGCCACTATGAGCAGACCGTGGATCGCACCGGGCTTTTTCCGAGAGCGTGCATCCAACGAGCGAGCTGGTACGTTACCTCTCGGGGGTTCCGGTTTTTCGATTTGCGTTCACTCATTGGTATGATGCACGCCGAGTCCAGCAAGGAGAGTGGCAATGATGAAGGCGTTCATGGCGGTGTTGCTCCTTTTTCTCTTACACGTTCAAGTGGCGGGCGCGGCGGCCAAGCTCGATGTGGCCTATGCGTCTGTGGAGCGGATCCTCACGACGAGATTTTTGACCGAAGGTGGCCGGCGCTATCTCCAAGGAGCGCCGGAGGACATGTGTGCTTACGCGTTCATCCAGGAGCCCAGGGTCAGCGCGGTCGGGGAGCGGCTCCAGATACGGTTTCTCTTTGCAGCACGCGCGGGCAAGGAAGTCGCCGGGACGTGCGTCGGGCCTGGAGACAATTTCGACATCGTCGTGAGCGGCGTTCCGAGCTATGGGGACGGGGAGCTCTTTCTCGAGGCGCTGAGATTCGAAGCCGAGCACAAGCTTTTCGACGTTTTCTCGAAGCTCATCGAGCGACAGCTCACTCCGCAGATGAGGATCCGGGCGAAGCCTTACATCGAGAGCTATATTGCCGAGCTCACCGCGGGGCCGGGCGCGTGAGCCTCGAAACGTTGAATCTCCAGAATGTCGAGTTCGGCACTAGCTCCGCGGTGCTCGAAGCGGACTTTCTCATCAACGTTCAACCTTGAGGAGGCAGGTTGTGCAAGACCGGCACTTTCCGAATGAGTCCAACTTATGCGCGCCGCGCCCTGGGAATCTTAGTTACGTCGCTCGGGAATCGGCGAGCTCAGCGAGGGCCTGTTTCGCTGCCGCGGCCACTTCAGAATAGGGGTCGAGCCGAAGTGAGCGCTCCCAGTAATGTGTTGCTCTCTCGGAATCCGCAAGCGCGGCGCGAATACATCCTGCGTGATAGAAGAACTTCGCGTCCTTGATGCCGGGCGCGAGCGCGGTCTCCATCTGCACCCACGCTTCCTCGGCGCTTCCGGCGCGGAATCTGAGCTTTTCGGGCATGGCGAGCTCGCCCGCGAGGGCCTCTATCGAAGAATGCGACGAGCTTGGCGCGGATTTGATCGCGAACCCGGCGGAACGATTCGAGGATCTCTTCTTTCGACCCGACGACACCCGCGGGGTCGGGGTAAGGCCAATGGAGCTTTTCGACCTCCCCGGGGAAAACCGGGCAGACCTCTTCGGCGCAGAGTGTGATGACGGTCGCAACGTTCTCTTTCGGGATGTCGTCGACCGACTTGGAGTGATGCGCCGACAGGTCGATGCCGATCTCGCTCATCACCTCAATCGCGTAGGCGCTCACCTGAGCCGGCATCGAGCCGGCGCTCAAGATCGTAATCCCTTCGGGCGCGAGAGAAAGGGCCAGCCCTTCAGCCATTTGGCTCCGCGCCGAGTTGGCGACGCAGAGAAAGAGAATGGTTGTCGGCGTGGACGTGTCAGTCACGTGGGTAGTGTAACCGTTTCCCGCCCACAATCGAAGCGTCCCGCGGTCGTGATAGATTGATGGCTGGGAGGTGTTCGCTATGCCGGCTTTTGCTTTCGTTGTGCTGCTCACGGCCGCTGTCGTTCGCCATTATTAATCGGCGCGGGAACTGCGGGCTCGTGTGCCCCGACGACGAAGAAGAAGAAAGTAAGGTCGACGTGCGTGAGACCGCGCCACCGTCACGTCGACTGCGGACTTGATGATCGGAAAGCAAGAACGGTCACGGCTTCGGGCCAAGCGACGTGCGCCACTGGAAACGGCGAAGAAGCCATACAGCAGCCGAAGCGACACCGTCGGCAACGTGAACAAATCCATCGCTGCGATGTCGTCCTTGTGGTTGCGCAAGAACGCGACCCAGCGCTTCACTTGGTCGGGCTCGGCAGGCCGGCGCGGCATGTAACGCGATACCGTCACCTCCGACACGATGAGCCCGAGCTTCGTCAGTTCCGCGAACGTTCTTTATCGAAATCGCGGCGACGGCACGTTCTTCGAAGTCAGAGAGGCCTCCGATGGGCGATTTGGCACGAGCGCGGCTTTTTTCGACGCGGACGGTGATGGCGATCTCGACTTGTACGTTGCCAATTACGTCGATCCAGACCTGTCGAAGATCCCGGCGCCCCGCTCGGATCCGACCTGCGTGTGGCTGGGGCTGCCGGTCATGTGCGGGCCTCGTGGCTTGGACGGGCAAAGCGATGTCTTCTGTCGTAATGAGGATGGCCGCTTCGTGGAGGCCACGAAATCTGCCGGGCTTCACGATCCCACAGGGACCTACGGGCTGGGCGTCATCGCGGCCGATTACGACGACGACGGTGACATCGACCTCTATGTTGCCAACGACACATTGCCGAACTTCCTCTACCAAAATGACGGCCGCGGACTCTTCCGCGAAGTAGGTCTGCTCTCGGGGGCTGCCTACAACGCCACCGGAGATACCGAGGCTGGGATGGGCGTCGATTTCGGCGATCCCGATGCGGACGGGCGTCTCGATATCATCGTCACCAACTTTTCTCACGAGACGAACACCTTCTATGAGAGCTCGGGGGACGGGCTCTTCACTGACGTTACCGATGAACTGGGCCTTTCTACACCGAGCCTAGGGAAGCTCGGCTGGGGGACACACTTTGTTGATCTGGACAATGACGGCGACGAGCTATCGACAGGCGAACTAGATTTTCCTGAACCGCGGAGATGGTACCTTCGAGGAAGAAACGATTTTTGCGGAAGCGGCTCCGAGCCGGGGCGCGGCCTTCGGTGACGTGGACGACGATGGAGACGTCGACGTCGTGGTCGTCAATATCGACGAGGCGCCGTCGCTCTTGCGCAACGACGTTGTCGGCCGGCCTTGGGTGAGTCTTTTTCTCATCGGGCGTGAGAGCAATCGTGACGCCGCCGGCGCCCGCGTGTGGCTCGAGAGCGGAGGGCGAACCCAGGTGAAGGAGGTCCACGCCTCTGGAAGTATTTTCTCGTCCAGCGATTCGCGCCTGCATTTCGGGCTAGGCGCGGCGACGGTCGTCGACGAGGTCCGGATCCGCTGGCCGAGCGGAGAGCAAACCGAGCGCGTGAATTTAGCGGCCGATCGCTACCACGTGGTGATCGAAGGGGTTCTGACTGAAAACTGAGAACTGATTCAGGAGAGACTTGCGGGGACTTCGACCTCGCCATAGGCAACGTCATCGGATGCGGGGCCGCGCTCGATCTTCTGGCCGCGGAGGTTCGCGCAGATGCGAAGCGTTGCCTCGGGGCGATTCAGCGTGTAGAAGTGGATACCGGGGGCGCCGTTTCTGAGAAGCTCCTCCGACTGGGTCACGGCGACCTCGACGGCGAACTCGAACTGGGACTCGGGATCGTTCTCATAGCCTTCCATGCGCTTTCGGATCCAAAGCGGCACATCGGCGCCGCACTTCCCGGAGAAGCGAAGGACTTGCTCGTAAGGCCAGATGGGCATCAAACCGACGACCATTGGTATGTCGAGGCCGCGCCGGCGCACTTCGTCGACGAAATGGAAGTAGGCGGCATTGTTGAAGAAATATTGTGTGATGGCGGCGTCCGCCCCGGCTTCGACTTTACGGATGAAGTTGTCGATGTCGGTCTGCAGGCTGGGCGCTTCAGGATGCCCTTCAGGGTAACAGCCGACGAGAATGTGGAAGTTACCATGACTCTTGATGAAAGAGACGAGCTCGTCGGCATAGCGGAAACCGCCGGGCGGGAACGAAATTTCTGTGCTTTCGGCATGGATGGGGACGTCGCCTCGGAGCGCGAGAATTCGTGTGAAACCCGCGTCGTGGAACTCCGCTAGATGTGCTTCAATCGAGTCGCGGGTCTGGCCGATACAGGAGAGATGGGGCACGACGTCTGCCTCGAGCACGCTTTGGACGCTGAGGCAGGCTTCCAAAGTTCGAACGTTACCGCTGCCGCCGGCCCCGAAGGTTACGGAGGTGAAATCCGGTTCGTACTCGGCCAATTGCGCCGCGGTCTGTTTGAGCTTGTCCCAGCCTGCCGGCGTCTTCGGGGGAAAGAACTCGAACGAGACATGGGGCGGCTGACGTGAGACGAAGGAGCGCTTCGATGAAGGTAGCCCGCTAATACTCCCGCCTGTGCCCATAAATCTATCGTATAGCGCCTCCGATGGCTCGCGCAACTATGTAGAGCCCACGTGCTCGGTAGCGTCAGCGCGCCGCGACCGCTTCCACTTCACGCATGACGCGCAGAGTGTTCTCGCCAAGCACCTTCAGAATCGTCTCCTCGTCATAGCCGCGCTTCAGAAGCTCGTAGGTCACGTTCCCGAGCTTCGAGATGTTCTCGAGGTCGACGGGGGCCGGGGCCGTATAGCCGTAGTCGAGCCCGATGCCGACGTGATCCGCTCCCGCGACCTCGATGGCGTGATCGATGTGATCCATGAAAACCGAGATAGGCGTGTGCTCGCGCTCGATCGGATCGATATATTTTATAACCGCGTTGATTTGGATGACGCCGCCGTTCTCCGCAAGGGCGCGGAGCATCGCATCCGACATGTTGCGGGCGTGCTCCTTGACGCCGTCCACCGATGAGTGCGGGGCGATGACGGGAGCTTTCGTCACCTCGATGATGTCGAAGAACGTCGCATCCGCGACGTGCGAAACGTCGACCACCATCCCGAGGCGGTTCATTTCTTTGATTACTTCCACACCGAAAGGACTGAGCCCGCCATGTCGTTCGGGAACGGGCCGTCCGGTCCCGGAGGAGTCGGCCCAATGGATGTTGAAGGCGTGTGTGGGTGCCATGTAACGCACACCCAGCCTGTGGAACATGCGCAGGACTCTAAGGTCGTCCTCGACATGTGGCCGCCTTCGAGGCCCATCAACGCGGCCACGCGTCCCGAGGCAGCGATGGCCCGCACTTCATCTGCCGTGGTTGCCAGCGCAATATCATCGGGATATTTTTCGCAAAGCGCGTGTACGGACTCGATCTGCGCGAGCGCTCTCTTGACGGCCATCCCCGGGCGCGGCTCCCGCTCCATATAGATGGCGAAGAACTCCGCATCGAGACCGCCTTGCCGAATGCGCGGTAAATCCATGTAGCCGTCAGCGTGCCGTTCGGCAAAGCTCCAAGCGCCCGGCGGGAAGCCCCGCATCCACGGGCTGCGGATGGGTGCGTGAAGGAGGTCGTCCTTCGGGAAATTGGCGTTACCCGCCATACCCGAGTCGGTGATCTCGGCGGGCTTGGTGTCCTTCATGATGAAGGGCGTCAGGTCGGTATGGGTATCCACCACGATGGCGCTCTGATGCAACCGGGCGGCCCGGGCACGGAGCTCGTCATCGGATTCTTGAGACGAGCAGAGCGGAGCAACGGCGAGCGTCACGGACACCCACAGAAAAAGACTCGATCGCGTCATGATTCCTCCATCTAGTCGACAGCAGGATCATGATATACCGCGCTGTCCGCGAGATCTCGGCGGGGACTAGTGCGCGGCTTGGCGAAAAATCTCGGCCACCTTCGGCGCGATGACACGCGCCGAGTAGCGGGTCACGACGGTCTTGCGCGCTTCGGCGCCGAGCCGGTGCCGCAGTGCCGAGTCGAGCATGAGGGTTTTCAAGTGCGCGAGCCAGGCTGCGTCGCTGTCCGCGACGAGACCGTTCTCGCCGTGGGCGACGATCTCGGTGTTCACGCCGACAGGAGAAACAATGGCGGGGATGCCGAGAGCCATATATTGAAGAGCCTTGAGCCCGCATTTGCCGCGTGTCCACGGCTCGTCTGGAAGTGGCATGACCCCGATATCGATATCGCTCAAGTCCTCGACTTCCGTCTCCGCGGTCCAGCGGCGCGGCACTACTTCCGCGCCGGGCACGTCGGGGGGTTGTGTGCCGACGACGACCAAACGAAACGGGTGGGTGCGGGCAAGCTCCGCGAGCGCAGGGACGAGACGCTCGAGATGCTGCAGTGTGCGATGGCTTCCGGTCCAACCGATCGTGACAGGAGCGCCGGAGCGCGGGCGGTGGAGCTCCGGGCTGTAGATTTCCGTATCGATCGTCGTTGGGATGACGGTGACGGCGTCGTTTAATCTTGTGGCGTAATCAGCGAGGTAGCGATTACCGGTCATGACATGCCGAGCCCGGCGGCAGATCGTCGCCGTTTTGCCGGGGAATGTGAGATAGCTCAAATAGCCGTTGGCCCGGCTTCGATAGCGGAGGAACACGGCGTCGTCGAAATCGAAGACGATCGGGGTGCCGCCCGAGGCAATGGGCCGCTCGATGATCGCGGCCTCACGAAAGATGTAGACGAGATCGAAATGGGTTGATTCCGAAATCGTGCTCAATTGGCGCCAAAACGCCGAGGTTACGCGGGCCACTTTTGGAACGTGCCTCCCGCCTGATACAGAAGCGAGCTGAGGCCATTCTCCATGAACGGCGCGTGGGTGAGTGTTATCCCTTCCGCGCGCAGCAGGGGATCCCACTGCTCGATACGGTAGCGCTGGCCGGGCGAGACGAATCTCGGCCCCGGCGTCACAGCCAAAACTCTCATAGGATGCGGTCGATAAGAAATTCTAACGCGAAGCGGCTCCGAATTCGACCGCTGGCTCGAGATGGTGCATTCTGGAACCGTCCCTTGCAGCCTGTCCTTGTGTACTACTGGCTGACACCCGCCTTTTGGCTCGCCGACGAGTTTCTCGGCGCGAATTTCAGAACGGCGGCGCTCGAAGGCCACAGTTTCTGGAAAGCCGCCTATTACGTCTTCTGCGTCGGGATTGCTTTCGTCGGACCGGTTTCTCCCGACTGGATGGCCCGGCTCGGGCTCCTCGAAGCACGGATCAACATAGCGCTCCTCGTCATCGGGCTCTTTGTACCGCTCTATGGGTTCATCTACGAGACCGCGGGCGGCGACATGCCGACCGAGCCGCCGATCACGATGGCCAAGATGGTGAACTTCATCCTCGCGGCGGCGATCTGGGGTATCGCTCTTCAGATGCGAGACCGCAAGTGATGTAGGCTAGGCTGGATGCCATGACCCAAGGACTTGCCGCGCTAAGGCGTCACCAAAGGCGTTTGAGCCAATGCACCCGTTGCCCAAAGATGCAAGGACCCGTTGTCATAGGCGGACCTGTGTTCTCGCCCGTGCTCCTTGTCGGCCAAGCACCCGGTGACAAAGAGATTGTCGTGAGAAAGCCTTTCGCGTGGACGGCCGGCAAGACGATGTTCAAGTGGTTTCAGTCGATAGGTCTCGAAGAAGAGGCGTTCCGGAGCGGGGTCTACATGGCTGCCGTTTGCCGCTGCTTTCCTGGGAAGAACCCCAAGGGCGGAGACCGCGTACCTGGACCCGGAGAGATCGCGAATTGCTCTTCGTGGCTCCAGAAGGAAGTCGAGCTCTTGCAGCCGGAGCTCGTATTACCGGTGGGGAAGCTCGCCATCGCGCAGCTAACGGCTTTCGACAAGCTCGTCGACGTCGTCGGTGCGAAATTCCGGCTCGACGTCCACGGTGTGGAGGCGGACGTCATCCCGCTCCCTCATCCCTCGGGGGCGTCGACGTGGCATCGCATGGAGCCTGGCAAAACGCTGCTCGGCAAAGCGCTGGCTCGGATCCAACGCCACCCGGCGTGGAAGCGCGTGCTGGCTTCCGCTCGGCGAAGCCCTTAGAGCTCCCATCGTGATGCTGCATGCCCTGTTGGATGCCATACGTGCACATTAGCACGGAGTCAGTGACCAAGATAAGCTTTAACACCATGTTTGGACACGAGATCTCCGGCCATCCCGAAGTGTTCTCGGGAACGACCGTGTTTGCCCGCTTTGTCGACGGGCTCGCCTTCCGCTATCACTGGGCCACAGAGGGGCTTCGTCCGGAGGATTACGCGTTCCGGCCGTCGAGGGACAGCATGAGTCTGCTCGAGCTGCAAAAGCACATGCTGCATCTCGTCTTCATGATCAAGCAGACCGTTTTCGACGCCGACGAGCGCGAGCGGTTCGCGAGCGAGGACCCAGATGTCTTGCGCGAGGCTATCCTTCAGAACTTGCGAGCGATTCGCGAGCATCTAGACGAGCTTTCCGACGACCGCTTGGCGACCCACGAAGTATTGCGGCGGAGCGGCGTGCGCTACCCCGTCTGGAACGTCATGAACGGCCCCGTGGCCGACGCGCTCACCCATGTCGGGCAGATCAATTCCTGGCGCCGGCTCAGCGGGAACCCGACACCGTCCGTCGACGTTTTCGAGGGGCGCCCCTAGAAGTTATGGTGAAACCCTGCATCTCCTGGTTGCGCGCCCACATGCCCATTCTGAACGCGCTGTCGACGGAGCTCTCCGAGCGCCGGCCTTTTTCACGGTTGACGATCGGCATTTGCCTGCGCATCGAGCCCAAAACGGCCGTGCTCTGCTCGACGCTCCAAGCCGGAGGGGCGTTGCGCTAGCCGAGTTCGATTTCGAGCCCGTTATTGCCGCGCTGGGAATGTTCCACCGAGCGCTTCACGCGCGTCATGGGAATGCGAACGAGCTCGGTGGCGTCGTCTTTGGGCTCGGCGAACAGATGGATCTGGCCGGTGGCGGATGCGTTGTCGGCGGTCTGTTTTTCGGCCGCCGTGAGAAAACCGAGAAGGAAAACGCTTCCGTCCGCAAGCTTGTGGCCTTCGTAGCAGCGTAGATTGCGCTCCTTGAAGAGCGGAAAGTTCTCGACCGCGGGGGAATAGGTGAAGCCGTACACGCCCGTGGCCAGCCGGTCGACGCCGGTGCCGCTCTCTTCGTCCGTCACGGAGCGAAGCTCGTGATCGGAGCGCAGCGTTTCGAAGGCTTGTTGGACGTCCGTGGCCAAGGATTCAGGATTGGTGAGTTTTGCCATTTCTCTTCCTTTTCTGTCTCTGTGCGGGCGGATTCTAGACAGAGTGCGCGGTTTTTTCAAGCGATTCCTCTGGCGTCAGGCGGAAGGGATGGTTAGTGTAAGTCCATGCGGCTAATTGGCGCGTGGATCGCGCTTTTCTGCCTCGTGGGCTGTGACGAGCCCCCGGTCGAGCAAGCGCCTCCCGAGCCGCCCGCGCCTGCCGTGGCCGAGCAAGCTCCGGCCGACTCGGCCAACCCAAATCGTCACGACCAGCGCAAGATCGTTGTTTTCGGCGACAGCCTGACCGCCGGTTTCGGCATCGGTTACAACGAAGCCTACCCCGCGGACCTTCAAGCGCTCGTGGATGCGGCGGGCTATCCTTACGAAGTGATCAATGCCGGTGTTTCTGGAGACACTTCCGCCGGGGGCGTCCGCCGGCTCGAATGGGTTCTCAAAGATCGCGACGTAGCGGCGTTCGTCCTTGCGCTCGGAGGCAATGACGCCTTGCGCGGTTTGCCGCCGAGCGAAATGAAAAAGAATCTCGGGACGATCATCGACGGTGTGGAGGCACGGGGCATCCCGGTGCTCCTCGCCGGGCTCGGCACGGACGAAACGCCGGACGACCGCTACATTCAAAATCTGCTCGCTGTCTATGCTCAGCTCGGCGAAGAGCGCGACGTTACCTTCATGCCCAATCTGCTCGAGAACGTCGCGGGTGTCGCGACGCTCAACCAGTCGGACGGGAAACATCCCACCGCCCGAGGCGCTCGTATCGTCGCCGAGAACGTCTGGAAGTACTTGAAGCCGATGCTCCAATGATCCGCCTCGAACAAATCAAGAAAGTCGTCGTTAGTGGCTCCGAGGATCTCACGATTCTTCACCCGCTCGATCTCGAAGTGCCGGAGGGGCAGTTCCTCTCCATCGTGGGCCCGTCGGGAAGCGGCAAGTCGACGCTCCTCGGTTTGATTGCCGGGCTCGATGCGCCAACGGAAGGCAGAGTTCTCATCGACGGAGTCAATCTCGTCGAGCTGGGCGAAGACGAGCTTGCCCGCCTCCGGGGAGAGCGCATCGGCTTCGTGTTTCAGTTCTTCCACCTGCTGCCGTCGCTGACGGCACTCGAAAATGTGCTCGTGCCGATGGAGATCTTCGGCATCGCAAATGCGGAAAAGAAGTCGCGCGCGCTTCTCGACGAGGTCGGGCTTTCGGAAAGAACCCACCACTACCCGTCGCAGTTATCGGGCGGCGAGCAACAGCGCGTGGCCATCGCGCGCGCTTTGGCGAACGACCCGCCTATCCTGCTCGCGGACGAACCGACGGGAAACCTCGACAGCTCGAACGGCAAGCACGTCATCGACATCATCCTTGGCGTCCACGAGCGGCGAGGGATGACGATCGTGCTCGCGACCCACAACATGGAGCTCGCGCGGATGTCAGACGTAACGCTCGCGCTAAAGGACGGGCGCGTCGACCACCCAGAGACTGCCAACGGCACCGTAGGCGCTGCACCTGACGTGCCCGCCCAGGACGCCCAGACGCCCGCGGCCGGGAGCTCGGGCCAGTGAGATTCGTTCTACGTATGGCGGGGCGCGAGATGCGCGCTTCGTGGAGCCGACTCGTCTTCTTCTTTCTCTGTATTGCCGTAGGTGTAGGATCGATGGTGGCGCTCCGCTCGGTCATCCAGAGCGTCCGCACGGCGCTCATGAAAGAGTCGAAGAGCCTCACGGCGGCGGACGTCCTCATCTATAGCAACCGCGCTTTCACGGAGAACGCCGCGTTCGTCATCGAGGAAAAGCTCAAAGATCACAATGTCTCTGAAACATCGCGCGCGATCGAGTCCACGACGATGGCACGGCGCGACGGTGAAGAGAGCGAAGTGTCCACGTTGGTGGAGCTTCGCGCCATCGAGGAAGGGTTTCCTTATTACGGGAAGGTCGAGCTCGCAGGCGCAAACTATGATCACGCGCTCCTCGAGAATGGCGGAGCGCTCGTCCGGCCCGAGCTTCTCACACGACTCGACGTGGAGGTGGGTGACAGCATCTGGATTGGCGAGCAACGCTTCGAGATCCGCGGCATTGTGGTGCGCGAAGCCGGACGAAGCCTCAGAATGTTCTCGATGGGGCCGCGGGTCTTCGTCGACTACGCGGACATCGATGAGGCCGCGCTTCTCGATTTGGGCGGCCGTGTCTGGCGGCAGATCCTCGTGCGCATGGATGGCGAGGGCATCCAGGAGCTCGTCTGGGATATGAAGGGCTCGCTGGCGAACGAGTTCGTGCGTGTACGGTCCTATCGCGAAGCGGGGGACCGTCTTGCGCGCCGCCTGAATCGCGGAGAGAACTATTTGAGCCTTGCGGGCTTCGTTATTCTCATCCTTGGCGGAATCGGCGTTTGGAGCGTCGTACGGGTATTCATCGCGCAAAAGCTCAAGAGCATCGCTGTTCTCAAATGTCTCGGCGCGAGCACGCGCCAGGTGCTCGCGATCTATTTCTTTCAAGTGATTGCGATGAGCGCCGTGGGAAGCCTCGTCGGCGTCGTCTTCGCGGCGGGGGCGGTAGCGGCTATCCCGCCCGGGCTCGGGCTGGATCTACAGGACGTCGAGCTCCGCCTCACCGGATCCGCCATCGTGCAAGGTGTGGGTATCGGTCTCTTGGTCTCGACACTCTTTTCGCTCATTCCGCTCCTGCACGTCCGTCTCGTCCGGCCTCTCTGGCTCTTGCGCCCTGAAGGACAGCTAGAGCCCCAAGTTTCAACCGGCGGTCTTCGCGGGTGGCTCCGGAAGCTCGACCGGCTTCAAGTAGGCGCGGGATTCTTCCTGCTCGTAGCACTCGTGGGGCTCGCTTCGTGGCAAGCGGATTCGCTTCGGGTCGGGGCTTATGTCTGCGGCACGTTTGCCGTCGTCAGCCTCTGTCTTCATTTCGCGGGGATCGGTCTCATCAAAGCCGTAGCGCCCCTTGCCAAGAAAGCGTACTTCCCTTTGCGGCATGCCGTCTTGAACGTCAGCCGCCCAGGCAACCAGACGCGCGTGATCTTGCTCGCCGTCGGGGTGGGCGCCTGCTTCGTCCTTACGATTCGCAGCATCCAAGAGAATCTTCTCGAGGGGTTCGCGGTCAAATTGCGGGATGACGCGCCCGACATGTTCTTCATCGACATACAAAGAGATCAGGTCGAGATTCTCGAAGAGCGGGCTTGGGATTCAGGTGCGAGCAGCGTGAACTTCGTGCCCGTGCTGCGCGCCCGTGTCGTGCGCCTGGATGGCGCGAAAGCCCAGCTCGAATCCTACGAGCAAGTGCGCGAGCAGGGCGGGCTCGGCCGTGAATATACGGTTACTTACCGCAATCACTTGGACGAGAACGAGCGCATCGTGGCCGGCCGGTTCTGGGACGAGAGCCATTCTCCGGACCTCGAAGTCTCGATCGAGTCCAGCTTGCGCCGTCGCTACGAGATGGATGTGGGCGACAAGCTCACCTTCGACATCATGGGGAGATCGATGGAAGCCAAGATCACGAGCGTGCGCGATCTGGAGTGGAGCGACGCGCGCAATGGCGGCTTCATGTTCGTCTTCCGGCCGGGTGGGCTAGAAAAAGTTCCGAACACTTATGCGGGCTTCATCAAGGCACCCAACGACGCGCTCGAGCGCGCGGAGTTCCAACGCCGCGTACTTGCTGGAATCCACAACGTTTCCGTCGTCGACCTCCGCGACATCCTCGATGCGCTCGTACAAGTCGTAGAGAAGATTTCCCTCGCGGTCTCCGTAGTCGGGAGCGTGGCACTTCTGAGCGGCGCGCTCATTCTGCTTGGCTCAGTGGCGATGACGAAATATCAACGCCGCTACGAGACCGCGATCTTCCGAACACTCGGTGCGAGCCGCGGCCGGGTAGCGATGATGATGTTCTTCGAGTACGGGACCTTAGGCGCTGTAGCGGGCTTCATCGGCGCGATGGGTGCGCAAGTGCTGACGTTTCTCTTGAGCACCCAAGTGCTCGAGATCCCGTTCCGGTTCGCGTTTCTGACGAACACGGTCGCCGTGCTCATCGCCGCTATCTCGGTCAGCGTCGTCGGCGTCATCGTGACCCTCGACGTCCTCCGCCACAAGCCGCTTTCAATCTTGCGCGTCGGCTAGTCAGGCGCGAGAAGGGCTCGCCTAGGACCCGGAAGGAATAGGAGATCCGTAAGGCCCTCCAAAATGTCGATGAAAATATTCCTCTTCACTCGTTCCACCGAACCCATATACGTCTGATGTAGCCCGCGATCTCGGCGAAGGCCTCTTGCGACCCTCCCCTCTCATGCCTGAACTTCCGCGGATTCCGGGCAAAGACATCGCGAGCCCGTCATCGTTGACCCACGGTAGACTCAGCTTTCCATTTGAACGTGTCTCGCGCTTCGAGCACAAAGGGTCAGAGAAATATCAATGGTTGGAAGCAGATTACGACGTCAGGACTACGGATCCGAATTGGATAGTGCTCAAGACCTACACGAGCCTTGCAAAGCATCCGAACTATCTCCTAACGTTAGACAAGAGCCGACTCGAGGACAAGGTGCAATATCAGGGCTACTTCACTGGTGAGTTCACATCTTACGAAGCAGAGAAGTATTCCCGCGTGCTTGTACGATTTTTGTTCGCGGCTCGTCTCGTGACCAAGGACGGTTTGCAAAGTAAGACTGTGTACGCAACGGAGAAACTTACCGTTCCCTAGCCTCTAACCCGTCAGAACCGAGGATTTTGTTCCACATGCTGGAGCAAATTCTTTCTTATCCCCGCATCCCCACCTCTCCGTGCTTTTAGCGGCGTTTTTAAAGGCAAGGGGATGTGGGGATAGGAGGGGATGTGGGGATGAGAGTCAGCTGTGTGGTTTGGATTTAGATCGCTTTCAGGTTTACCTGGCTAGATGTAGTTGGTCCTGTTCGGCCGCGATGTTGTTCGCGACGGTTATGCCGGCCCGCTTGCCACCAGTCGTCCGCGGCCGGCTCCCACTGAACATGAGCAACCTTATAGAACCCTTCAGCGACTTTCACCGTGTCTCCGATTCTCACTCCGCGGCGGAGCTCTGACAATACAACGGCGGAAAGGCGGGTGACGAACTTACGCTGAATCGTTGCAAGCTCGCTCACATAGAGGCCGCGCTCCCAATGACCAGCGTATATGTTGCTGTCCAGCATCGCCCAAGTCACGTCAAGGAGTCTCGAGGCTTCCTGGCTCGAGAACGCCTCGATTCTCCTCCCGGCGGTTGAGATGAGTTGATGAGAACACGATAAGGCCTATATGATTTCCCGCATGCTCCAGTTTCTCGAGCGCCCAGCCTCGCCGGCAAGAAAAGCACGTGCGAGACAAGCGCGGCGATGACGTCCCCTTCAAGAGGCTTTGGCTCGTGGCGGCCCGACCCGGTCACGTTCAAGCGTGTGGGGTTCGGCTTGCTGCTGCTGTCGACGGCGACGTTTCTGACGAACGCCTACTACCTGCGATTCCTGGAGCCCGCGTTGTCTCGGAAGGGGCTCGCGCTCATGGTGGTGGCGCTCACGGGCGGCTGGTTTTTGGTCGGCCATTTCGGGCTTCCGAAAAGCCGGGGGGAGCTCTCTGAGCTTCTTGGTCGGATGAAGACACCTCTCTTGCTCGCGATTATTCTCGGGGTCGCGTTCTCGGTGCGCTTCGAAGGCATCAGTAGCGGGCTGCCGCAGAGTTATATTCCCGACGAGTACGAATACGTTCACTCTTATCTTCAAATGATCAAGCGCGGCGATATGAACCCGCGCTGGTGGCACCACCCGAGCGTTCAGCCCTACGTCAACATCGGTACGTATCTGATCGTGTTTTTTATGGAGGCGCGCACCGGGCGCTGGCAGAGCGTTCACCAGATCCAAGTGGAGGACATGTTGTTCTGGGGGCGCTTCAGTGCGGGGGTCGTCCCGGGAACATTCACGGTGTTCTTTGTGTTTATGCTCGGCCGCTTTGTCTTCGGGACGCGAGTCGGTCTCTTCGCGGCGGCGCTTCTTGCGGTGGCGCCGGGTGTCGTAGAGATCTCTCAATATAACAAGCCGGACGCTCTCCTCGTCTTGTTCTCGACGGTGAGCGTTCTCGTGACGATGATCTATCTCGAAAAGGGAAGTCGCGGTCTCGCCTTTGCCGCGGGTGCGGCGATCGGCTTCACCGTCGCGGTGAAGTACAACGCCTCACTTCTTTGGATCCCCCTCATCGGCGCGACGCTGTTCCGGCGAGGCACATCCCTCTTGGCGCATCCCGATCTTTATCTCGGCGCTGTTGGTACCGTTGTTGGTTTCACAGCGGGCTGCCCTTACTTCTTCGCGGATCTGACGCGCTTTTTCGATCACGTTGCCGCAGGTCTATTCAACTATGGCTTTCTTGGCCTCGCGGGCGCCGAAGGGGTCGACAACTGGGCCACTCACGCGAACTACACCATTAATTATGGCGCCGGTCTCCTGCCGTTTCTGGCCTGCCTCGTCGGACTCGCGCTTGCCCTGTATCGTATCGATCGCAGGCTCGCGGTCTTTCTCGCCTACCCGATCTTCTATTACAGTTTCTATAGCTCGCAGAGAATCAACTTCGCCGGCAATCTCATGCCGGTCTATCCGTTCTTGGCTATCCTGGCGGCCTACGCGATCGTCGAAACCATCGTTTTCCTCCGTGACGTGCTCGAAAAGCGGCTTCGCAATCAGCCGATCGCGAAGCGTCCGCTCGAGACTTTCGCGCTCGTCGCGGCGCTCGTCGCCGCCCTCTGGTTTCCGACGTCGATGACGCTCAAGAGGAATCGCCTCATGATGCTTCCCGATACTGGAGCGATGGCGGCGCAGTGGATCGAGGCGCGCATCCCTCCCGGCACCAGTTTCGCCGTCGAGCGGCATACGCCGGTATTGGATCTCTCGCGTTATCGCGTCAGCGTGTCCAAGCGCGTCATCGATTTGGGCGTCGCCGCCCATCGCGACGCGGGAGCGGAATATCTGATCGTCACGTCGACGAGCTACGAGCGGTTCGGTCCCGAGCACCGCCAGACGAAGAACTATGGGAAGCTTTTCGCCATATGTCCGCTCGTAAAAGAGTTCGCCCCCGAGCCCGAGCATATGTCTGGACCGACGATCCGCATCCTGCAAGTCCCCAACGGCCCGCCGCCTTGAGAGCTGCGAAAGCCTACCGGCTTGGATTAGACTTGCCCGGGAGGTTCTGATGACCACTCGCCGCGAATTCGTCCAATCGCTGACTCTTGCCCCTCTAGCCCTGTCTCGTGAAACGAGACCGTCCACGGGATTCGTCTATGACGAGATCTATTTGGACCATGTGCTTCGACCTGATCATCCGGAATCTCCGGAACGGCTTCGGTGCATCCTCCTCGAAATGAAGCGCGAGGGCCTCGACCAGGAGGTGACGTCGGTCTCGAGACTCGAGGCTCCGCTTCCATATATCGAGGCCCATCACACCGCCGAGCACGTCGCCTCCATCCGAAAGATCGGAACCTCGGGTGGGGTGGCAAAAGCTGCCGTTGGGGGGGCTCTCGCCGCGGTCTCCGCCGTGTCACGTGGGGAAGTGCGCAACGCGTTTTGCGCGATCCGGCCCCCGGGCCACCACGCCAATAATACCGGGGAGGAAGAAGGGTTTTGCTTCTACAGCAATGCCGCGATCGCGGCAAAATATGCGCAGTCCGTATTTGGCCACGAGAAGATCTTGATCATCGATTGGGACTATCACCACGGAAACGGCACTCAGAACGCGTTCTATGACGATCCCACCGTGCTCTTTTATTCGAGCCATGACTGGCAAGCCTATCCAGGGACGGGCGATCCCGCGCTTGAGGGTAGCGGGGAGGGAAGTGGGTTGAATATCAACGTCCATCTCGAATGCGGCTCCAAAGACGTGGACATGCTGCGCGCCTGGGACAAGAAGCTGCTTCCGGCCGCCGCCAAGTTCGAGCCCGACTTCGTTATCGTTTCGGCCGGCTTCGACAGTCGCAAAGAAGATCCGCTCGGCTGCTTCGATGTTACCGACGACGCGTTTCGCCGGATGACGCGGACGGCCATGGATGTCGCCGACCAATATTGTGACGGCCGCCTTGTATCTCTACTCGAAGGAGGCTACAACATCGAGGGCCTGGCCAAAGCCACTGTCGCGCATGTCAGCACCCTAGTCGAGATTTAGCTCCGTTCCGGGACGCAAAGCCTTTAGAAACTCTTCGCAGGGCAAACACAGGACTCCGTTTTTCATTAGTCGCTCCTCTCCACGGTAGAGGAGACAGACTTTGCTCTCGGGATAGTCTTGCTGGAAGGTCTTGAGGCCCCTGAGATCGTGAGGATGAATGCAAACGCCGTTCTTGACCTCGATGGCGAAAATACCGCCGGGTCCATAGACAACGAAATCTACTTCCGCGCCGCCGCGCGTGCGCCAGAAATAAAGCGTGAAGTCTTCTGGTGAGTAGTCGATCCACCGCGCAAATGCTGCGCGACCAGCCCTTCCAAGGCGCTCCCCTGTATTTCCTCGGATCGATCCAACGGACCTTCAGCGCGCAGCGAGCGGTAAATTCCGGCGTCGAAGAGGTAGAACTTCGGATGCTTCACCACAGCCCGTCTCGCTCTTTTCGTGAAGACCGAAAGCCGGTACCCGAGCAGAAGGTCCTCCAGCACGGCCACGTAGCCTTCCACGACCTTGCGCTCGACCTCACACTCACGGGCGACGTTGCTGACATTCAACAGGGAGGCATGAGAGAAACTGATTAGATTCAGGAAGCGCGAAAAGTTTCCGATGTTACGCACCAGTCCCTCCGTTTGGACTTCTTCTTTCAAGTAGAGTGCCGCATAGGTCTCGAGCACGCGATCTGGCTCTTCGGCATCGAGCACGATGGGCAAGAGTCCCTTTTCGAGCGAATCCGCGAGACGAAAATATGGTCCGAGCTCCGACGCCAGGAAAGGGTGGAGCCAGGCGAGAACGGCCCGTCCCGTCAATAGATCAACGCCACGTCGTTTCAGCTTGCGCGAGCTCGAACTGGTGAGCACGAAGCGCCACCCTTTCTTCTCCTCGATGAGGCTGTGGAAGAGAGGGAGTAACGCCGGAACGCGTTGAATCTCGTCGAGAACCACTGTAGCCGGTCTCGAAAGAGCGCCAAGGCGCTCGCGCAGATCCCCGGGGTGCGCAGAGAAGCGACGAAAAATCTCCGGCTGCAGGAGATCCAAATAGACGGCTTCCGGAAAGCGCTGCTTGACGAGGGTTGACTTCCCGGTTCCTCGAGGTCCGAAGAGAAAGAAGCTTCCTGCTGTGAATCGAAGAAATCGATCGTATACTTCCTTTTTACGCCCTAAAATGGAAGATATAACCCAAAATGCAAGAAATGAAACTTTGTTTTAGCGGTTAGCGGCGCGAATAAGCGCGGCCTTTCCGAGCCGCCTCTTCATTGGCGGCGCCGAGCATCACCCCTTCTTCGATCTGAGCTTCAACGTTGTCAGTCGTTACGGAGTTCAGAAAGAAAATCTTCGCAGCTTTGGTCGCCGCGAGCACCCGCGCGCGCGCGTCGACGAGAACCTGGGGGGTCGGGCCGCGGCCTCGAGAGAAAACCGTAGGAGAAGGTCATATCGCCCGGACCCCACTCCACGAACCCGATGCCGGGCACTTTGGTCGTGGCTTCCGCGTTCTCGAGCGCGTGTCGATCCTCGATCTTCAAGCCGAGCAAGATCTCGCCTTCCGGGTTCAGGGGCCATGTATCGGCGACCCGCAGATAATCGACCGACGAAATCCCCCATATCTGCGCCGCGAAATGTTGGCTCCCGCTGCCGCGGAGGCCTTCTTCCAAGCCGTCACCGACTTCCTGCTTGTGAAACGGATAGCGTGCCGCTTGCACGAAAGCCAGAGCGGCGCCAGCCGTACGGGCGTGGCACAGGATGATGCCGTGTACACCGGCCGCGAGCACTTGTTGCACGACCCATCCGTTGGCGCGCATCGTCGCTTCATCGAGGCCGAGCACGGGGATGGTAGCGATGACGGCGGGTGTGCGGTGCCCGCTCGGAGTCGGCCCGCCATCGACGAGACCTTGCATGAACTCACGAAGCTTGGTGAGGTCGAAGGCGCCGTGCTCGAGCTCGTAGTTGATGTAGTCCGCCCAAGTATGCGCGAGCGCTTTGCCTTCTTCGTAGCCGCCGCGGCTCGTCGTGTAATAGACGGGCTGTCCCTGGGCGAGAAGCTCGATGGCTTTGTTGATACGCGCCGCTTCCGCCGCGCCGGCAAAAGTGAGTATTAGCACTAACAACCGCATAGCGACCTCCTTTGCTTACCGGACTTCAATCGAGTCGACGCGAATACCGAGATCGCGTACGTCTGTCGAGCCCGCGATCCAGTTCGAAGGCCGCCAGGTTTCAGTTCTGAGCGAGAGGATCGAATACGTGACGTCCTCGCGCATGGCGAGGGCCTCCGGAACGGGAAAGAGGTGCATCTCGAAGTGTCGGCTCGCGGTGATCGTTCCTAGAAGCTCTTCGCCGAGGCGGATTTCGATGGAGTGATTCGGCGCTTCTTCTTCCTTGGGTCCGGCTAGGCGTATCGCTATCTGTTGCGGACCGCCGCCGATGGCGGGAAGAAAAACGGACGATATCCTTTGACTCCATCGGTAGCTCGTCCCTTCTTCGTCGAGCTCCTTCTCGTGAAACCAAGATACTTGTAGATCATCACTGCCACCCATGTCCAGGAAGGGAAGCTTTGGAACGCGCTCGGCCAAATCGTCGAGGTCTACTGCTTTCGATAAAGTGAAGCGGAGGTGGAACGGCTCCGACCCGGCCGGCGGGCTCGTATAGGCATATTGGAGCTTCTCCGTCGCGAACCAGAAATCCTTGACGTGGCGGGTGAAGAGCCCGGAAAGCGAGATTTTGTAGTTGGTAACGAAGTAGACGTCACCGTAGATGCCGCGCCATTGCGCGAGCAAATCTTCTAGCTGATCGAGGGGAGGTTTCAAGGAGTAGAACTCGAGGACTTTCTTGCCTTCGAGCTCGGCCAAGGGGAGCTCGAGCAGGTGAAGGCCTTCCCGACGCGGGAAGATCACCACGTCGTTATCCCCGATGTGGCGCGCGAGGTCTTCCACGAAGTCGAGGCTGCCGGGAAACTCCTCGTGGCCAGACACCGCCCAGAGGCGTCGGCCTTCGGAGAGGTAGAGCACCAGGAGGAGCGCAGCAATGACACGCGAGCCCGCGCTCATAAAACGACGTGCCGGCAGGTGGAGGCTTGCGAGAAAGAGGCTTATGCAAGTAATCAAGGTCGGTAGGATGACGGGGACGAACCGGCGCATCGCGAAATAGTGATCGTGCCACACGCGAACTTTGTAGAAGAAGAAAAGCGAGAACGTGAGCCCGACGAGGAGGAAGAAGACCTGGCTCTTCCGGGCCCGGACGATGAGCCACATGGCCCCCGCCACAGCGAGGCCGACCCCGACAGGATAGAGATACCAGCTCATGCGCAGAAACGCTTCGGCGTCATGGGGCGCTGTGCGCGGGCCGTGCCAGAAAGGGCGCACGAAATAGGTGAAAAGCGCCAAGCCCGCGAGCCCTATCGCCAGGACGACACGGAGCTTTTCCGATCGCACGCGATCGTAAATCGAAGCTGGGAGTGCCATGGCGAGGCGGTCGACGGCGATAGCGACGCCTGCGGCTATGAGAGCAATCAGAAAGAGGTTCTCTCCGACAAAGCGCCAATAGTGGCGGCCGAGAACGCTCGACACGTAAGGCCAGGCGATGAATCGATCGTGAAGGATGGCGTGAAGGGCCACGAGGCCGAAGCCACCGAGAAAGGCGAGCTCTGGAGCTCCCAGCTCGCGGCGCAGCCTCTTCCATCCAAAGAAGAGTACGAAGGGCACGAGAAAGAGAATGTTCTCCATACGTGCGAGGAGGGTCGAGCCGAGAGCCACGCCCGCCAAAGCACCCGCGATCGCGGAGCGCTTCTCCTCCATGAAATAGAACAGCAGAAGTGCCGTAGCATAGAGGAACTGCACGACGACCTCTGAGTTTGGAAAGCGGGCGAACCAGATCTGGATCTGAAAGACCGTGAGAAACGCACCTGCCCAAGCGGCGACTTCGAGTCCGAACAAGCGCTTCATCGCGAAGAAAAAACCGAGCGCGCCCATCATGGAGAAAAAAGGCGTTGCGTAGAGGCCCGACTTCATTTGGAAGAGCCCGGCGGCCGTGCCGACCCAAGTCGAGTAGAGGTGAAGGCCGTGCGGCGTCACGCGCGCGGTGGCCGGCGACTCGAGCGCATAGCCCTGAAAACGTAAATGGCTCCAGTCCGGAATCTCTTTGTCGACCCGGAAGAACAAGGCCCAGTCCTCTTGCGGAATGCTTTCGATTACCGGATCCGTGAACGTGAGATTCCCCTCGCGCGCCAAGTGAAATCCAGTATTGACGTAGATGCCCGGATCTCGCCCGCCGAGGATGTGCTCGAAGGGCGGAAAATAGAACATCACGGCGAAGGCGAGCAATCCGCCGGCGACGGCAAGCTCCCGCCCGTCAAAAGTCCCCTGACGAAGAGACAGCTGCTTTCTCGCGAAGAACCAGAAGAGCGCCACGAGGCCGGCGACCAACGTGGCAACATTCTCGGGAGTGAAACGGCCGAGACCGGCGAGCCCCAACCCCACCCAGCCGGAGATGACGAGGCTTCCCGCCACCGAGAGGTAGATCTGCTCTAAGGCGGTCAGAGAAACGCCCCGCTGGCCGCCGAGAGCCGACACGAGGAGTAGACCCGGAGCAATGAAAATGACCAGCGTGGCCAAAGTTGCGGTAATTGGGCTCACAGAGCCGTGATCATAGCTCAGTCGGCATGTTGGCTGTGATATCCACCGCGGGGCACTGCGCGAGGGCTGGTCTGAAACTAGGTGACCATCGGAGCTTTGCTGTGGCGCTTCTCTTCCGCGCCCCTTCGGTCGGACAGGAAGTTGCTGCCCTCGGATTGCTTCAAGTAGCGCTTGATCTCGGCCGCACGCTCGACAATTGTGCCGCGTTCCCAATCGAAGCCGTCGATCAAAATAGCCTTCGGCGCGAAGCCGGTTTTGTCCGCGTAGAGCGTGAGCACGTCGTCGAGGCGCTCATGCGAGAACCCGTTATTGGCATAGGCCTGGATGATGGAGCTCGAGGACCATCTCGTCGTGGCCACACGGTGCCGCGAGGTCTTGGAGGAGAGCGAGGAGAGCAGCTCGCGTTGACATCGCGCCGCTTTTGACTTATCGTCGCCCTGCTCCATGACGGAAAAATCGGATGAGCTCACTTGGCTGAGCACCGTGTCGCTACTCGTCCTCGCAGGAGTCGCTCTTGCGGTCGCGCTCATCTATACCCGTGCGGTCATGGTTCCTTTCGTTCTAGCGATATTGTTCTCCTCTATCGTCGGTCCCATCGTGGACTGGATGCAGATGAAGCCAAAGATGCCACGCGGCGTGTCCATTCTCTTCGCACTTTTCGTCGTGCTCGGGCTCATTACCCTCCTCATCATGCTCATCACCGTCTCGGCGCGCGGGATTGCCGACAGTGCTCCGATTTATCGCGAGCGCCTCGCGAGCATGGCGGAGAGTATTTTTTCGATCCTCGACCGGTTCGAGATCGACCTTGGCCAGGCCGCGATCCTCGACGCTTTGAAAAACCTTCCCGTGTTCAGCTTTGTCCGGTCCACGGCTTCTGGCGTCGTGAGCTTCATCACGAACGGCTTTCTCGTTTTGGTGTTTACGATTTTCCTGCTCGCCGGCAGGGCGCCGGGCGAAGTGCGCGTCGGGATCTATCGCGAGATCGACGACAAGATCCGGCGCTACCTCGTCACCAAAGTCGCGACCTCGGCGGCGACCGGAATTTTCGTCGGTATCATTCTCGGCATCCTTGGGCTCGACCTCGCCTTCGTCTTCGGGGTGCTCGCTTTCTTTTTGAACTTCATCCCCAATATCGGCTCGCTCATCGCGATCTTGCTCCCGCTGCCGCTCGCTATTGTGCAGTTCGATAGCTGGGTACATATCGGTCTCATCCTGGCCCTTCCCGGCGCGGTGCAGCTGACGATTGGAAACGTGATCGAGCCGAAGCTCATGGGGGAAGGGCTGCAACTCCATCCCGTCTCGATCCTGCTCGCTCTCGTTTTCTGGGGTTTGATTTGGGGCGTGGTCGGCATGCTGCTCGCCGCGCCGATCAGCGCGGTGCTGCGGATTGTGCTCGACCGGTTCGAGACGACGCGTCCTTTTGCCGAAGTGCTCGCCGGCCGTCTGCCCGGCGCCGAAGCGCCTGCGTGAAGGACGCATCGCCGCTCATCGTTTGTAACCACCTTGATTCGCGCATTTTCGTGGACAAAGAAAGCTCCATGGAATATCTTCGAGGTCTCGTCCAGCAGGCGAAGTTTCGAACGCTCGCCGGCGAGATCGAGACCATCAAGCTTCACGGCGACGTCGCGAGCGTGCTCGAGAGCGGGACGTCACTCTACGAAGTCCGAGGTCAAAGTGACTGCTATACCATCACTTCGGTCTGGGGGATGTCGTGAGTGAAGGTTTCGAAAGCGCACGCCGAGAGATCCAGCAACTGCTCGATGCGCTTCGACACGACCTCACCGAAGGTAGCGTCAGGCTCTTTCGCGAGCATTTCACGGACGACGCCGTCGTTCTAGCCTTCGACTGTATCGGGATAAGGGGCGAACAACTTATGTCCTGCTGCGCGAGGACAACCGATGGCGGCTCACGCATTTTCATCTGGAGTCGATGGCGATGAATCCGGTCGCCGAGCCAGAGTCATGACCGCGTCCGCGATCGTTTGCGTCACCTCTCGACAATCCTGACTCTCGCGAAACCATAGCGCCTCGCCGAAACGGACGCGCACCGGGCCCCGCTTCGGCCAGCGGTCGTTGACCGACAGGATGTCGAAGAGCCCGCTCAAGTGGATCGGGATAACGGGGGCCTGAAGCCGCACCGCTAGAAGTCCGACGCCCTCCTGAAAGGGCTCGATGGAGCCGTCCCGCGTCAGGCGGCCTTCGGGATAGATCAAGATGGAGTAGCCGTCATCGGCCAGGGCGCCGGCGAAGCGGAGCCCGTCCCGAGCCCCCGCGCTCGTTCGCGCGAGCGGGAAGACGTTGACGAGCACGATGGCGAGCCAATATTGGATCGCGGCGGAAAGGCTCTTCGAGGCGCTTCCCTTGTTCTTCAGATGAGCGTCGAAATATTCTTGTTGCACTGCCGGCGCGACACGCCCTCGCCAAGCGAAGGGTAGCGCAGTGAGAATGGCGAGAGTGTCGAGGTTGCTTTGATGGTTCGCGGCGAAGATGACGGGGCCGCTCAGATTTTCGAGCTCGAGCTCTCCCTCGACCGTGAGCGGAAGATAGTGCCGGAAGAGAGGTCGGATGACGCCTTCCCGAAAAGCGGCTCGGGCGAAGCGCAGCGGCGCGATGCGTCCATAGCGCACCACACCGCGAAGTGGCGAAGCCCCGGGTCTGCCCCTTGGCACTGGAGCGGCGTTCTCGAGAAAGCGCTCGAGATCTCCGAGCGTCGTGACCCGGGTCATCTCTTCCTCGGAGAGCTCCCGTCCGGTTTGTTCTTCGAGGTGCGTCAAAAGCTCGATACGGTCGAGCGAGCTCAGGCCAAGCTCTTCGCTCAGCCGGTCGGCATCCCTCATCGTCTCGCCGGCTCGTCCGATCTGCTGTGCCAGGAACGTCCGCACCCGACGAGATGGCGTGGCCAATGCAGCTCGTTCGTTTGACCCGGGTGCTTTCAGATGCGCGAGCACTTCGCCGCGCCGTATCTTGAACGTCGATTTCGTGCGCGGGAAGTCGTCTTCGGGCCAGACGGTCCATGCGCGTACCCGCTGATGTGGCTCGAGCGTGGCATTGGCTCGCTTTATCGCGGCCTCGGCGTGATGCTCTCCCGGTTGGCCGAGGAGCACGGCATGAACGACATCGCCCTTGTCGCTTGGCTGGCCGACAACGACGGCTTCTTTTATTTCCGGTTGTGCGTTGAGAACGGCTTCGACGTCGGCCGGGTAAACGTTCATGCCGTCCGCGCCCACGATGACGTCCTTCTTGCGCCCTTTGTAGTAGAGCGTGCCGTCGTCGCCTATCTCGCCGAGGTCTCCGGTGTGGAGCCAAGCTTTTTCGGAAGACTCGGAAGGTGCGCCCGCGCCGAAATATTCGAGTGAGACGTTGTCGCCGCACACGAGAATCTCTCCGTCCTCGGCGAGTTTTATCCGCTGGCTCCCGACCGCTTTTCCAATGGCTCCACGTTTCGGTTTGAAGGGATGATTCGTCGCGACGAGCGAGCTCGTCTCGGTCAGCCCGTAGCCTTGGACGAGCACGAATCCGAGCCGCCAACAGAACGCTTCGTCTTCGGGCGCAAGCGGCGCGCCGCCGGAAAGTATGGCCCAGAACTTCCAGCCAAAAGCGGAGTGCACGTCGCGGTGACGCCACCAGCGCGCGAGCCCCCCGAGGACGCCGACGCCTTGGGGGTCCGCTTCCTCTTCCGACTCGAGATCGAATCGGCGCTCGAGCTCGCCGCGCAAGCCCGACAGGAATCGGGGCACTGTCGTGAGAACGGAGATCCGCTCCCGCCGGATCGTCTCGATGATTGCCGACGGGTGGATCGCCTGCATGAACGCGACCGAGCCTCCCATCACGACCGGGACGAAGAGCCCGGTGAACTGTCCGAAGACATGACTCAAGGGCAAGAGGTCTAGAAAACGGATTGGCTGGAACGGGCGGGCATAGGCCGCATATTTGCGAATCTCGTTTCGAATGGGCCCGAGATTCGCGACGAGATTCTTGTGGCGATGCACCACGCCTCGGGGCTCTCCGGTCGTTCCCGAGGTATAGATGATTTGCACCATGTCGTCGCCTGTCGCGGCAATCGGCTCCAAAGGCTCTTCCGAGTCGAGCCCTCCGACATCCTGGAGTGAAAGTTGCGAGAGCCCTATCGCTCCGGCATCGACTTCGGCGCCGTGGACGAGAAGCTTCGCTTCGACGTTGCGCTGGACGCGCATGACGAACGCCTTCGAAGAGCGAAAATCAAGCGGGACGACCGTGACACCACGGGCGAGCGCCGCCCAATAAACCGCGACCCACTCTGGCCGGTTCTCACCCCAAAGGAGAAGGCGATCGCCTGGCGCGAGACCGCGCGCGTCGAGCTCGCGAGCGACCCCTTGGATGTGGCGATAAAGCTCGCGATAGGTCCATTTCCGTGTGCGGTAGCTGCTTGCAAGAACGATGGCCTCGCGATCGCGGAGCGCCTCCATCTCCGGAAGGAGCTCCAGCAGCGAGTTCATCGCGGGCCCTTAGGTTCCTTTGGGCTCCATCAGATTGCGGAGCCAGTCCTCGGGCATGCGCACGGCCACGACTTCACCTTTCGCGGTTTGGATCGCCTCCGCTGACAGCGTGACCTCTACGGTGACGACGCGTCCTCGAATCTCTTTCGCGCGTCCCCGGAGCGTGAGCGTGACGCCGATAGGAGTGGGCTTCAAGTAATCGACGTGCAGTGAGCCGGTCACGAATCGAAGCGGCGGCTCCGTCCCCATCTCGCGGCCTTCGGCCCGATGCGCCGCGGCCGCGGCGGTTCCGGTGCCGTGACAATCGATGAGCGATGCGATGAGCCCCCCATAGACGTAACCGGGAAGTGCTATTTGGTGCGGCTCGGGGTCGAAACGGCAGATCGACACGTCACCGTCCCAGTAGCTCTGGATCCGGTGCCCGCGCTCGTTGAGCACCCCACATCCATAGCAATGCTGTGTCTCTTCGGGGTAGAGCTCTTGAAAGCTTTTTGCAGTCATAGGCGTCTCCTTGGTCGAGGTTATCGAGTTGCGGATGTGCCATGTAAAGTTCTCCAGCGAGCAGCCGAATTCTCTCATAAGAAGTCTTCACATGAGGGTCACTGCCTTGCCTCCAGCAGCCGTTTCGTGTTCAAGAATGTAGACCTTCCGCCAGGTCTCGCGCTCCGAACCGGGGCGGCCTTCCCGTCGGCGATTCGCGGAGAATCGGGGAGCTTGTTTCTTTTCCTCGCCCGCAAAAAGTTCCCTCTTCCCGCGTCTGTTCCCCTCGAGCCTGGCCAGAGGGTGCGCGTCGAAGTCGCGCGCACGCAACCTGAAGTCGTCCTTCACATTACACCTCGTCCTCGCAAACAGGACGGCTTTCAGAAGACCCCGGACCCGCTTACCGAGTTTTTGCCTCGACTCCTTCAACAACTCTGCGGCACGCTCCCATCGACGACGGGACAGACTCCCACGGAGCTTGCCTTTAGGGCGTTGGCGGTGCACGAGCTCCTGTCTCTCCTCTTGTCTCGACGTGGCGTGGGACCTTCTTTGGACGTGGTCACCTCCATTCTTCGTCAGGCGCAAGCCGCGGGATTGTCTCTCGCTGCGGGAACTAGCGAACGGGCCAAGCTCTTGTCGGAGCTGCTCATGCTCTCTGGCCGGAGCTTGCCAGCGCTTCTTCAAAAACTTGCCGCCGACGCGCGTGCGTCGACTGAAGCAAGGGTGGCCCGCTCGCTTCGTTCTGAAGATCGTCACGGGCTTGCGGTCCACCTGAAAGAAGATCTCAAGTCGCAGCTCTTTCGACTCCTGGGCGACCGGACGCTCACGGAGTTTGCCGAGAGCGTCGGTAAGCGGGGAGCGTTCGAGAGCGCGGTCAAGGCCCTCATAAGCCGCCTCGCTGCTCGCGACCTTCAAAATATCCGGGCCATGGAGCACCCGTACCTGTTTTTCGAAGTGCCCTTCGGCCCTAGAGCGCCTCTTCAGAGAGCGCTGGTCCATTTCTTCGGCGAGCGCAGAGGCCGCGACCGAGACACCGATTTCAGAAACGCAAGTGTTGTTTTGGATCTCTCGACGTCCGAGCTCGGCGATATTTGGGTAACGCTCGAATCCCATGGAAGTTATTGCCGCTGTCGATTCCGCGCCGAGCGCCCGGAGACGCTTGCCGTTATCGAAGAGGCCTCACCGAGCTTGAGCTCGGCATTGAAGGCTGCCGGCTACGAGGACGCCATCGTAGAGACGAGTGAGTGGCGAGGGGATCGATTGTCCGAAACGGCGCGATGGATGCGCACCTTTTCCGGCATCGACGAGAGAACCTAGAGAATGACGGGGAACGAGGCCCAACTCCGAAAGGCCGTGGCGCTCCGCTACGAGGCCGGCAACGATGCCGCTCCACACGTGGTCGCGAAAGGAGCCGGGTCGCTCGCCGACCGCATCATCGAGCTAGCTCGAGAGCACGGCGTTCCGGTCCAGGAGGACCGGGATCTCACCGCACTCCTGTCGCAGCTGGACGTGAACGTCAGAATCCCGCCTGAGCTCTATTGGGCCGTCGCCGAGATAATCGCCTTCGTCTACCGCTTGAGCGCTCGCGACTGAAGCCGACTTCTACTGGATGACCTGCCGGGCGAGTGCCAGCAGTCACGCGTCAATGTCGAGCTTCGCCTGCCGGGCGGCGTTCAAATTGATTGAGAAGCGTACTTTGTTTTTGTGCACCATCAGCTGAATCATTCCGCCGGCTTCCATAAACCCGTCGATCTCGCTCACCGTCAGAACGCTCTGGGCGTGAAGCGCAGCAACGATCTCGTCGAGCTTCCCGCGTTCCGAGTCGCTGATGAGTAGAATGTGGCAGGAGCTTGCTTCAACCACCGACGCGATCTGCCGGACGGCCCCGGGCTTGTCATCGTAGGTCCGGCTCTCCAGAGCAAAGAGGGCGGAGCCGAAGGGGTTATCGCCCAGCACACCGACAGTGAAGGCAGGGCGATCCTCGCGGTGGGTTTCGGGCCATTCCACGTAGCCCGAAAACTTGTACACGTAAGCCACTTTTATTTGCTGCAACCGCGAGTCGTTCTCAGCCTCCGTCGAAGAGGTGCCCGCGAAGCCGAGCATGAAGAGGACCGCCAAGACGAGCACTTGCCTGATTCTCACCCTATCTCCTTTGCGCGGCCACTCAGAAGCGCCACTCCCATCCGAAGTGGACGACGTGTGACGATTCGAGCTGCGGGGCGTGTAGATCCTGATAGGCTGGTAGCACGGCATTGATGAAGAAACGTTGGTTCTGGAGAGAGCCTGAGGGTATGAAGAAGCTGAGCTCCACGTGTGTATCGAGCCGCCAGCCACCACGGAGATCAGGGTCGGCCGTGGGAACCAACGCGGGGTTCAGCCGCGGATCGGCGCCGGCCCACGTCACCCCAGCGCTCACTGGCGAGCTGAAGGCTCACCGCGGACCAGCTGTACAGTCGGCGCGTCGCCCAGACCGAGGAGTGGAATCGATTCCCCAGGCTGTACTGCTGGCTGTTCTCCCCGAGCCGGAACATGCCTTTCGCCTCGGCTCCCCAAGCCCAGTTTCTCGTCTGGCCGAGATAGCTTATCCCCTGTAGCAAGTCGAACGTCCCCGAGCCGAGCTGCATGGGATAGGGGAGATTTGTTCGCCTGCGGGGGTGTCGTCGACGGCGTCGATTGAGCCTGTCGGCAGGCTGAGTCCCCCCCCCATAGACAACGCGATGAGATCCACGAAGCGCCATGTTGTAATGCGCCATGAGGCTCACGTCGCCGAGGCCCGATGCGTCGGTCGTGAAGCTTGCGCCGCTTCGCGTCACGTGATCCATCGAGCTCTGGACGAAGGGGATCATCACCATGAGGGTGAGATCGTCGGTCCATCCATACATGACGTTGACCATGTGCATCTGCATCGTCATTCGCGTCGGACTGACCTTGTAGCCTTCCAGCACGTCCTCGGTGCTCACCGGATCGGCGCCCACGCGGTTGCCTTCCATCGGCATGGTCATGAACTGGTAGCGAATCATCCACTCGCGATATAGGTTGTCAGAACATCGATGGGCATGCCCTCGACCTCCATGAGGCTCTCGAGGCTCATGTCTAGGAAGTCGTGTTCACCTTCTTGGGCGTGGGCCTCGGGGCCGGTCAAGGTCAATCCCAGGCACGCGCAAAGGAAGACCGCTCTTCGGTAACTCACGTCGGCAACAACTCCTCGAAGGTAACAATCGTCTAATTCACAGCCAGCTATATGCCCGCAAGGCCATTATTTGTCGTGATTCGGACCAAGCCAGGGCAGTTCAGGCCGGTGGGAGTTTAGATAGGTGTTACGAAAAGTGTAACACAAGGCGAAAGAGTGCCAAGACGCGAAGAGAGAGATGGGCAACGAAGTAACCTGACGCTGCCCGTTCGTGACGGAGCGGCATTTGCTGTCGTGGAGGTGAGCGTGTGGGAGACTCCCCGCTCAGAGGCGAAGGTTGAGACTAAGTCGACGCGTCACGACGCCACCTCGCCCTCGAGAAGCGGACCTGGCGAGGAAGCGGATCCATGCGTCCACGTCTTGAAGGATGCGGAAGGCAAGCGGCGGGTGCGGATTTTCCGGCGCCATACGGGGACGTATTACTTCGAGGATGAGTACTTCAGCGAGCACCCCATGGAGCGGTGTTGGATTCCAATCCGTGGTGGAACCGTCGGCTTCTACGACAGTGAACAGACCGCGCTTCGAGAGGCGAAAGCGAACATTGATTGGCTCTCCTGAGAATGCCTCACGGGAGCCAGGCTCAGCGAGCCGCGGCGAGAAAGAGCAAGACCCAGCCGACGAGCAACGCGACGCCGCCGAGAGGCGTTACCGCACCGAGCCAGCGGATGCCGCTGATACTAAGAATGTAGAGACTTCCGGAAAAGACGACAATCCCCAAGGTAAAAGCCCAGCCGGCCGCGTTCGCCAGGCTTTCCGGGTTCTTGTCGGCGACCCAGGCCACCACAAGCAGCGCGAGCGCGTGATAGACGTGGTAGCGGACGCCCGTCTCGAAGATGGCGAGCATGTCAGGGGAGAGTCGCTGGCGCAACCCGTGCGCCCCGAAAGCGCCGAGCGCCACGGCCAAGAACATGAGTGCGCTTCCTACCCGTATCCAAAACACGGGTGGATTCTAACTCAAGCGGCCAGCGCGGCGAGCGCTTCCGGGTCTTGAATGGTGACGCGGCCTTCCGCCATGGTGATGACGCCCCGGGAGGACGGCTTTGGTTACAGCGAGGACGCTTTTTTATCGAGCGGTCTGGCCCGGCTTCAACGGCTTTTGTAGCTCTCGCGGCTCATCCGAGTAGAGCTCGGCGACATAGCTTTCGTAGCCATTGTAAATCGGCGTCGGGAAAGGCTCCCGGTTGTCGAGCCAGTGCGAGGTGGCCTGGCTCCAGCGCGGATGCGGGATATAGGGGTTCACGTTCGAGAGGAAACCATATTCGTGCTTCTGGACTTGCCAAAAGGTGCGCGGCTCCTTCGACGTGAGCTCGATCTTCACGATGGCTTTCGGGTTCTTGTAGCCGTATTTCCACGGGACGGTGATGCGGACGGGGGCGCCGTGCTGTTTGAGCAAAGGCTTTCCGTAAACGCCGGTGACCACCATGGCGAGCTCGTTCATCGCTTCGTCCATCCGGAGCCCTTCGTGATACGGCCAAGGATAGTAGTCCGCTTCGCGGATACCGGGCATCTGGTTCCGTTTGAGCGCACTCTCGAAGCTCACATATTTGGCGGAGTCCTTGGGCTCGACTTTGGCGAGGAGCTTCGAGAGAGGAAACCCCGTCCAGGGAACGTTCATCGCCCAGCGCTCGACGCAGCGGAAGTGGTAAATCCGCTCTTCATGATCGAAAGCGAGAAGGTCGTCGAGGTCGAAGGTCGTGGGCTTCGCGCACTCGCCTTTCACTTCGACCTTCCAAGGCTCGACTTCGTAATCCGCGGTGTGCTGCCATACCGGGCCGCCACGCCCGGGTAGAAACTCGTAGAAATTGTTGTGCGACGCCGCAACTTCGCGTGGCGTGAGCGCCTTGCGCTCGATCGCCTCGGGCACTTTGAACGAAGCGTTGCGTGTCGCCGGGAAGACATCCGTGTTCTCGTAAGGCGGTGTGAGCAGTTCGGCTTCGCCTTCGCTTGCGAAAAGAGAGGGACCGGTTGCGAGCCCGATTCCCAGAGCTGTCATGAAACGGCGCCGATCGAAAAAGACCGATTCGGGCGTGACCGCATGAGACGGGATATTTGGGGCGAAGCGTTTCGACACGGCGGACCTCCAGTACAGGGGATTCTAGCAAACTCAGGGAGGTTTTTACGCGCCGAGTCGCATAAAGAGGTTATTGAGGGATTCCGCGAGCGTGGGGTGGGCAAAGACACCGTCCCGGATCGAGGTGTAAGGCACTTGACCCGTCATGGCAACTTGCAGGACCGACATGATCTCCCCACCGCCGATGCCGAGAATAGCACAGCCGAGAATCTGTTTCGTCTTCGGGTCAACGAGCGCTTTCATGAAGCCGCGGGTCTCGTCCATCTCGAGCGCGCGGGCGACATGGCTCATCGGTAGTTTAGCGACCTCGTAAGCGATGCCGAGCTTCTCGGCCTCGCGCTCGCTCAGACCCACGCGGCCGAGCTCAGGGTCCACGAACACGGCATAAGGGACGAGCCGTCCCGTGGTGCTTCTATCGCCGCCATGGAGAAGGTTGGTTTCCACGATGCGGAAGTCGTCGTAGGAAATGTGGGTGAAGGCGGGGCCTCCGGTCACGACACCGATCGCATAGACCCCCTCGAGATTGGTCTCGAGCTTGGCGTTCACCGGGATGAAGCCGCACGCGTCGAGCTCGATCCCCGCCGCGCGGGGGGACAGAGCACCGGTATTGGGCGTTCTGTCGGCGGCGACGAGAAGCTCCGAAGCTTCGAGGACCCGCGTTCCGTTTTTGGTCGCAACCGTAACTGAAGTGGAGCCTTCGCCGTCGCGCGCCACTGCTGTGACGGTGGCCTCAAGCAAAACGTCGATGCCGTCCTCGCGAAAAATCTCTAATATCGCCTCCGCGACGTCTTCGTCTTCTCGCGGGAGGAGCTGACGCCCGCGTTGTACGATCGTCACCGCGCTTCCGAAGCGGCGAAACATCTGGCCGAACTCGATCCCGATATAGCCGCCGCCGAGGATGACGAGGTGCTCGGGGACGGTGTCGAGCTCCATCAGGGATCCCGACGTCAGAAACCGGATATCCGTGAGACCGTCTATATCCGGGACCGCGGGCTTCGTGCCGGTATTGATGAAGAACCACGGAGCGGTGAGCTCGAGCTCGTCTCCGATTACGATGCGGCGCGCGTCCGTAAAACGCGCTTCGCCAAAGATCAGCTCGATGTTCTCTTCTCGCTCGAGACCTTTGCGGCTTCCGCCGCTGAAGAGGTTTACGATGGCGCGCTTGCGCTCCCGAACGCGGTCGAGCTCGACGTCCACAGCACCGGTACGCACGCCGTAGTCACGTGCACGACGGTCCAAGTGAGCCACCCGCGCGCTCGCAACCATCGTCTTGGTTGGGGTGCAGCCGTAGACGATGCAGGAGCCGCCGACTCTGTCGTCGCGCTCGATGATGGCTGTCTTCTTTCCGGATTTGGCGAGAGATTTGGCCAGCGGTTTGCCCGCTTGGCCGGTTCCGTCTCCGGCGCCGTTGCCATTTTCCGCGATATCGACAAAAACTTGGACCAACACGGGTGGAAACGGCCTTGGCCATGAAACGGCCTCGATCCGGCGACCTCGGGCACGGCGTGCTCGACCTCGAGGGGGCGCTGAAAATTTTCAAGAGCAACAAGAGGCGATAACACACAATCGCAATCAAAGGCGTAACGCGAAAAACGCAACACGCCAAGAGGATTCCCGGCCCATATCCCCGTTTTCGTCCCACATTCCCATTGCTTTTAACCGCTTCAAAAAGCAACGAGATGTGGGGATAAGAAAAGCGCTCTAGGGATTTTCGGGTGTGGGGCCAACAACGACCGGGACCACATGATAGTCGACGGCAGTTATGTTCACTGCGGTGGCGACGGAGATCTGATGCCTTCCGCTCAGGCCGTTGCTCGGTGTTACGGTCATGAGCCCGGTATTGAAATCGACGACGTATTGAAGGTTCTCGTTGGCCACAACGGCGCTCGTCCGGGAATCGGGAGTAAACTAGTCGCGCGATGACCGAAGCACGAGCCAATCGGCAATCCATCGATCTCGGTCCAGCCGATGTGGCCCTACAGCTAAAGCTCGAAGACTGGCGGGCGACGAACAAAGTCTCCAGACTTTGGGAGCGGGATGCGACGCTTTGGACGGGAGGCGACGAGGGTCGCTGGCTTGGCTGGCTCGATGTCATCGATCGCCAACTCGCTGCCAAGGAGACTTTTGCGGCGCTTCAACAGGACATCCAGGAGGCCGGTTTTCGTCATGCGGTCGTGCTCGGTATGGGAGGCTCGAGCCTGTGTCCCGACGTGTTGAGCCGTACATTCCCGACCCGGCCAGGATTTCCCGCGCTTCATATCTTGGACTCGACAGTGCCGGCACATATTCTGCGCCTCGAGCGCGGGCTTGCTCTCGACGAAACGCTCTTCATCGTTGCTTCCAAGTCCGGGTCGACGTCGGAGCCAAACGCTTTCGAGAGATATTTCTTTGCGCGATCGGGAGAAGGCAAACGCTTCCTTGCCGTGACCGATCCGGGCTCGGCGCTCGAAGAGCTCGCGCACAGCCAGGACTATCGCGGCGTCTTTCCGGGAGAGCCTGAGATTGGCGGCCGATTCTCGGCGCTCTCGAATTTTGGAATGGTGCCGGCGGCGGTGATGGGGCTCGATCCCATAGCCTTTTTGACACGTGCTCGTGGCATGGTCGAAGCTTGTGGGTCCGGCGTCGCGCCGGAGGAAAACCCGGCGGTTACACTCGGGCTCGCTCTCGGTGTGGCAGCGCTCGAGGGGCGCGACAAAGTCACCATCGTGACCTCAGAGGCTCTCGGCTCCTTTGGGTCGTGGCTCGAGCAGCTCATCGCGGAGTCCACCGGCAAGCAAGCGAAAGGCGTTCTCCCGATTACTCTCGAAACGCTCGGGGCTCCTGTGGTTTATGGGGACGATCGAATCTTTGTGCAGCTGGAGCTGTCCTCCGATCCGGTAAAGCTTCCAGCGGACTACCCTTGCGTCAAGATAGTTCTCGACTCGGTCAACGATTTGGGGCAGGAATTTTTTCGCTGGGAGCTAGCGACCGCCGTGCTCGGTGCTGTGCTGGAGCTCGATCCTTTCGATCAGCCCGACGTAGAGGCGAGCAAAGTCAAGACACGGGTGTTGTCGGACCAATACGAGGAGACCGGTGAGCTTCCCGCGGAGAACGGGGCCTTTCCGTCGGCGGAGGAGCTCTGCGGCTTTCTCGACCAGCTCGAGCCCGACGACTATTTTGCGATCCAGGCCTATGTCGATATGAGCTCGGAGAACGATGCCATTCTTCAGTCCATTCGGATGCGCGTGCGAGACAAGCGGAGTGTCGCGACGACCCTGGGATACGGCCCGCGGTTCTTGCATTCGACGGGGCAGTTCCACAAAGGCGGTCCCAATCGGGGCCTGTTTCTCCAGATTACCGCGGACGATGCCCAAGATATCGAGATTCCAGGCCGGCGATACACGTTCGGCCACCTGAAGCGATTTCAGGCCCAGGGCGACCTCGAAGTGCTCCGCGAGCGCGACCGACGCGTGCTGCGTGCCCATCTTGGTCCCGATGTCACTTCCGAGCTCAAGCGTTTAGCCGAACTCCTTTCCTGAGCCTCATTTATTTGACGCGGCCCACCGCCAGCGTCAGCATATATCGGATCTCGTTGGTCCTACATTGTATGTCCCTGCCTGGTGACATTTAGCCTTTGACAGCCGGCTCCATGAGTATTATGATAAATCCGACCAGTTTGGTCGTAATTAAAGCCACGGAAACATGCTCAAACTTTCAAAAAAAATCGACTACGCCCTGATTGCTCTGATGCATCTGGCGCGACAGGATGAGCGTGCTTCTTCGGCCCGCGAGGTGGCGTCCATTTACGGGATGCCGCAAGACCTTCTCGCCAAGGTGCTTCAGAGACTGGCGCGCTCTGGGCTCGTCGTGTCCCGCCAGGGGATGAAGGGCGGCTACAGCTTGGCACGGCCCGCCGAGGCGATCACCGTCGCACGCGTTATCGAGGTCATCGAAGGACAGCCGTCTTTGACCCAGTGCTTCACCGATCTGGGGGCATGCGCGCAGTTCGATACCTGCAACATCAAGAGCCCGCTGCAACGGCTCAACGACGAAGTGCTCTTGATGTTGTCCCGCATGACCATCGCCAGAATGTGCGATGACGACCACGCTTCTTTTCGGGGGGAAGGCACTAGTGCCGCCGTTACCGTCGCGGACGATGTACAGCTCCCCGTGATCCAAGACCAGTACCAGAGGAACGACTAGGATGAGCACCACGACCGACAAGCTCAAAGAATTCGTCGACAAGGACTATGCCTACGGTTTCGTCACCGATATCGAGCAAGACACCATCCCGAAAGGGCTCGACGAGAACACCGTCCGCATCATTTCGGCGAAAAAAGAAGAGCCCGAATGGCTTCTCGAATGGCGTCTGAAAGCTTTCCGGCATTGGCTCACAATGACGGAGCCGACATGGCCGAACATCCACTATCCGCCAATAGACTATCAGGACCTGCGCTACTATTCCGCGCCGAAACAGGACAAAGACAAGCCGAAGAGCCTCGATGAAGTCGATCCGGAGCTTCTGCGCACTTACGAAAAACTCGGCATCTCCCTCGAGGAGCAAGGGCGTCTCGCCGGGGTCGCGGTCGATGCTGTCTTCGACTCTGTTTCCGTCGCCACGACCTTCAAGGACAAGCTGTCCGAGATCGGCATCATTTTCTGTAGCTTCTCCGAGGCGGTCAAAGAACATCCGGATCTCGTGCGGCAATATCTGGGCACGGTAGTTCCTTACAGCGACAACTTCTTCGCCACGTTGAACTCGGCCGTCTTCAGCGACGGGTCGTTCGTCTACGTGCCGAAAGGCGTTCGCTGCCCGATGGAGCTTTCGACTTATTTCCGGATCAACGCTTCCGATACGGGGCAGTTCGAGCGTACGCTCATCATCGCCGACGAAGGAGCCTATGTTAGCTATCTCGAAGGCTGCACCGCTCCGATGCGGGACGAGAACCAGCTACACGCCGCCGTGGTCGAGCTGGTCACCCTCGACCACGCGGAAATCAAATATGCGACCGTGCAGAACTGGTACCCGGGCGACAAAGACGGCAAAGGCGGCATCTACAATTTCGTCACGAAGCGCGGCAAGTGCGCGGGGGTCAAGTCGAAGATCTCGTGGACGCAAGTCGAGACCGGCTCGGCCATCACTTGGAAATATCCGAGCTGCTTGCTGCTCGGCGATGACTCGATCGGCGAGTTCTACTCGGTCGCTCTGACGAACAACTATCAGCAAGCCGATACCGGTACGAAGATGATCCACGTCGGCAAGAACACGAGAAGCACCATCATCTCGAAAGGGATCTCCGCGGGCCACGGGCAGAACACTTATCGCGGCCAGGTGAAGATTCTGAAAAGTGCCGAAGGCGCGCGTAACTACTCACAGTGCGACTCGCTTCTCCTTGGCGACAAATGCGGCGCGCACACTTTCCCCTATATCGAGGTCAAGAATCCCACCGCGCAAATGGAGCACGAAGCGACGACCTCGAAGATAGGGGAAGACCAGCTTTTCTATTGCAACCAGCGGGGTATCGACACCGAGAACGCCATTTCCATGATCGTCAACGGCTTTGCCAAGCAAGTCTTGCGCAATCTCCCTATGGAGTTCGCGGTCGAAGCCCAGAAATTATTGGGAGTCAGTTTGGAAGGAAGCGTTGGATAGACACATATGACTGCATTGATCGAGATCAGGAACCTGCATGCGAAAGCCAAAGGGCTCGAGATCCTTCACGGGATCGATTTGACGATTCAGCCGGGCGAAGTGCACGCCATCATGGGACCGAACGGCTCGGGGAAGAGCACGTTGTCGCAGGTACTGGCCGGACGTGACAGCTTCGAGGTCACCGAAGGGGAAGTGATCTACAAGGGAAAAGACTTGCTCTCCATGGCGCCCGAAAAGCGCGCCTGTGAAGGTGTTTTCCTTGCCTTTCAATATCCTGTCGAGATCCCGGGCGTGAACAACACTTACTTCTTGAAGGCGGCGCTCAACTCCGTCCGCAAATATCGGGGCGAAGAAGAGCTCGACGCGATGGATTTTCTGAAGCTCGTGCGCGAGAAAGTCAAGCTCATCGAGCTCGACGAGGAGCTCATCAACCGCCCCGTCAATGAAGGATTCTCGGGCGGCGAGAAAAAGCGCAACGAGATTTTCCAAATGGCGGTGCTCGAGCCGACCTTCGCAATCCTCGACGAGACCGATTCGGGGCTCGATATCGACGCTCTCCAAATAGTGGCCGCGGGTGTGAACGCGCTTCGAACCAAAGAGCGGTCGATGCTCGTCATCACCCACTACCAGCGCCTCTTGAACCACATCGTTCCGGACTTCGTCCACGTTCTCGTCGACGGCCGTATCGTACGCTCCGGCGGCACGGAGTTGGCTTTAAAGCTTGAAGAAGAGGGCTATGGCTGGCTCGAAACAAAGGTGAGCTGAGCCATGGCTGTGATCGAGTCTATGGAAGACGAGCTTCGCTCGATGTTTCTCGAGCGCTCAACGGAGCGCAGCAGCGAGACCGAGCCCGGCTGGCTCGCTCTTGTGCGCAAGAATGCCTTCGAGCGTTTTCTCGACAAGGGCTTCCCGACAACGCGCGACGAAGACTGGCGTTTTACGAATGTGAGCGTCATTGCGAGCCGAGTTTTCAAGCTCGCGAGCGGGGGAGCTGAAGCTGAAGACGAAGCGCGCACGCTACTTGCCAGCCTCGGCCTCCAGGAACTCTCTTTGCACGAGCTCGTTTTCGTGAACGGGCAGTTTTCTCGAGCGTTGTCCTCCCTCGACGATCTTCCGGACGGCGTCGTTGTCTCGAGCCTCGACAACGCTTGGTCGCACTCGGCCGAAGAGCTCCAACCTGTGCTTTCTCGTAGCCTTTCGGACGAGACCGCCTTTTTCGATCTCAATGAAGCTTTCGTTGGCGATGGCGCTTTCGTTCACATCGGAAAGGGCGTTGTCGTCGATGCGCCCATCCACTGTGTGTTCCTGACTGTCCCCAACGGCGAGGCTTGCGTCCACCACCAGCGAAACGTGATCGTGGCCGCGGAGCAGAGTGAGGCCCGCATCATCGAGACCTATGCCGGGGTAGAGGGTTCGATTTACTTTACGAATGCTGTTACGCAGATTGTCGCGCGGCCGAGCTCGGTTGTCGACCACTACAAAGTGCAGCGCGAAAGCATCCGAGCGTTCCACGTGGCAAGCCTCGATTTCGTTCAGGAGCGAGGTGCTTCGGTCTCGAACCACTCGCTCTCGTTAGGCGCTGCGCTCGCCAGAAACGACATCCGTGCCGAGCTCTGTGGGGAAGGGGCCGACGTGACGCTCAACGGCCTCTACGTCGTCAGTGGCAGCCAGCATGTGGATCATCACACGGTGATCGACCATCGAGTCGGCCATTGCACCAGTCGTGAGCTCTATAAGGGTGTTCTCGACGACGAGGCCAGTGGTGTTTTCAACGGTCGGGTGATCGTCCGGGCGGACGCGCAGAAAACCGACGCGAAGCAATCGAACAAGAACCTTCTTCTCTCGAGGGAGGCGCTCGTGAATACCAATCCTCAGCTCGAGATCCTCGCCGACGACGTGAAGTGCGCGCATGGCGCCACCATCGGCCAACTCGATGCGGAGGCGTTGTTCTATCTGAGGTCTCGTGGGATCGGGCTCGACGAAGCCCGCAAGATTTTCACGGAAGGCTTCATGGCCGATGTGCGCGACCGGATTCGAGTCGATGCCGTGCGAAAAATACTGTGTGGGCTCTTGTTCAAGGACGCGGCCTAATCGAGGTGCCCCCATGACCGTGAGTAGTAGTGCAGAAGTCTCGACGAAGCGCGATTTCGACGTCGATCGGGTCCGGGCCGATTTCCCGGGCTTGCATCAGACGGTCCACGAGAAGCCGCTCGTATTTCTCGATAGCGCTGCGAGCGCCCAGAAGCCGCAGCAAGTCATCGATGCGCTCTCGCATTTCTACGCTCATGACTACGCCAACATTCATCGCGGCGTCCACGAGCTCAGCCAGCGCGCGACCAAAGCCTACGAGAGCGCGCGGCTGAAGGTCCAGCGATTCCTGGGCGCGCCGTCGGAGCGCGAGGTCATTTTCCTTCGTGGCACCACCGAGGGCATCAACCTTGTGGCGCAGACCTATGGGCGCGCCAACGTCTCCGAAGGCGACGAGGTGCTCATCACGACGATGGAGCATCATTCGAACATCGTTCCGTGGCAAATGCTCTGCGAAGAGAAGGGCGCCCGTCTCATGGTGGGCCCGATCAACGACCGGGGTGAGATCGAGATGGACGCTTTCGAGGAGCTCATCGGCCCTCGTACGAAGCTCGTGGCCCTCGGGCACGTGTCGAATGCGCTCGGAACGGTAAACCCAGTAAAAGAGATTATCGGGCTTGCCCACGAGCGGGGCATCCCCGTCTTGTTGGATGGCGCCCAAGCCGCACCTCATCTCCGCTTGGACGTCGTCGACCTCGATTGCGATTTCTACACCGTCTCGGGCCACAAAATGTTCGGGCCTTCGGGGATCGGCGCTCTTTATGTGCGTGAGTCGATTCTGGAGAAGATGCCGCCTTATCAGGGAGGCGGCGACATGATCAGCTCCGTGAGCTTCGAGAAGACGACCTATAACCGACTGCCATTCCGTTTCGAGGCGGGAACCCCCAACATCGCCGGGGCGGTTGGGCTCGGCGCCGCCATCGATTACCTGAACGAACTGGGGATGGAATCCATCGCGGCCTACGAGGAGGAGCTTTTGGACTATGGCACCGAAGCGCTTCGCGCGGTGCCAGGGCTTCGCACGATTGGAGAAGCGGGCCACAAAGCGAGTGTGCTCTCTTTCGTGCTCGAAGGCATCCACCCTCACGATATCGGAACCATTCTCGACCAAGAGGGGATAGCGGTCCGTACCGGCCATCATTGTGCCCAGCCCGTGATGGACCGCTTCGGCGTACCCGCGACCGCGCGGGCTTCGCTCGCGCTCTACAACACGCGCGCCGATATCGACCGCCTCGTTCAGGCGCTCGACATCGTGCGGGAGGTTTTTGGCTGATGGCGTCGGACGAACTGCGCGAGCTCTATCAAGAGGTCATTCTCGACCACAGCAAGAACCCAAAAAACTTCAAGGAGCTCGACGACGCGTCTCATCAATCTCAGGGTCACAACCCCTTGTGTGGGGATCGTCTAACGCTCTACCTCACGGTCGCGGACGGCGCGATCCAGGATGTCGGTTTCAAGGGTGCCGGATGCGCGATCTCGACGGCATCGGCATCGATGATGACCGAGGCGCTCAAGGGCAAGACGGAGGCCGAAGCGGACGCGATATTCGGTGCGTTCCACGATTTGGTGGCCGGGAAAGTCGCCGAGGCTGATTCCGACGTTCTCGGCAAGCTCGCCGTTTTCGGGGGCGTGCGGGATTATCCCGTGCGGGTGAAGTGCGCGACGCTAGCATGGCACACGTTGAGAGCCGCGCTTGTAAAAACCGAAGAAGCTGTTTCGACGGAGTGATGTGATGAAAGACGAAGAGCTCGACAAAGAAGCAACCGCAACCACCGACCCGCCGGCGAGCGAGCCGACACTACGCGACAAGGTGGAGGACGTGCTCCGCACGTGCTACGACCCCGAGATCCCGGTCGATATCTACGCGCTCGGCCTCATCTACGACATCGACATCAGCGAGGAAGGCGCCGTCGCGATCAACATGACGCTCACCTCCCCGGCATGCCCCGTCGCAGGCACCTTGCCGCCCGAGGTCGAGTCCAAAGTGGCCGCTCTCGACGAGGTCACCTCGGCGAAAGTGGAGGTCGTCTGGGAGCCTACCTGGACCCCAGAAAAAATGTCCGAAGCGGCAAAGCTCCAACTCGGAATGCTCTAGCCTCTAGCCTTGGCACGGGCGGTTCTGGCGGCCATCAGTGCGGAGGCGGCTTCGAGCATGACGAAAATGGCCGCCACGATGATCATCGAATCCATGACGAGAAGGACGTAGCTCCTTTCTCTATACAAGCTTCCCAGCTGGAAAAGCGCGGCGACGAAGGCCATCCCGGTAACGAATATCATCGGGACGAGCGTATAGCGGCTCGGCCGGCCGAGCTTGACGAGGAGCACGCTGATGACGAGAAGCGTCAATCCTGCCAGCAGCTGATTGGTCGTTCCGAAGAGCGGCCAGAGCAACATGCCGCCTGTACCTCCCGTGCCGCCCGCTCCGAACGCGAGCGTGAGACAGGCGCCCACCGCCACCACGGTGGCGATATAGCCGTTTCGAAGCGGCCGAATGTTGTAGATGACTCCCCACTCTTGAATGATGTAGCGCTGGAGCCGGACGCCAGCATCCATCGTCGTGCCGGCGAACAGAACCGCCATGACCGTCAAGAGGGTCGCGGAAAATTCGATGGGAAGCCCCAGGCCGTCAGACACGATGCGCGAGCCTCCGAGCACGAACATCGCGATCCCGCCTGCGCCGAACTCTCCGTAATGGCCCTGCCACTCCGTGAGGGTTGCAAATCCGGCTGTCGTCGCGATGATGACGACGAGCGCGACGGCGCCTTCCCCCAGTGAGCCCAGGTAGCCGACGAAACGCGCATCGGTCTCCTTGTTGAGCTGTTTCGACGTTGTGCCCGAGGAAACGAGTCCATGGAAGCCCGAGACGGCGCCGCAAGCGATCGTGACGAAGAGGAGCGGTACCAAGGGCGGTGCTCCGCTGGGTACGTTCGTGTTGAAGGCGGGTGCCACGATCGTCGGGCTGGCCATGAGCACCGCGCCATATAAGAGGACGAGACCTACGGCTAATTGGATGCCGTTGATGAAATCCCGTGGCTGCAGCAGGAGCCACACGGGTAGAAGCGAAGCGATCATCGCATAGAGGAACAGAATGATAATCCACGCCGGGCCAGGCTCGAGGCCAAGTAACGTGTCGGGTAGCGACACGGGAATGCGGTCGCCGACGAAGATCAACGCGTAGAGAATTACGGTTCCTCCGATCGTCGGCCAGACTATCGAAGTGTGCACTTTGTAGATCAGCACACCGATGACGAGTGCCACCGCGATGGCGCTCCATGAAGGGATCACGGCGCTCGGCGCGCCGATCAACGCGTCTGAGATCGCGACAGCGAAAACAGCATTCACCATCACGAGAAGAAAGAAAATTACGACCATGAAAAGGTGCTGTGCCCGCGCTCCGACCGCGTCCCGTGTCAAGGCGCCGATGGATCGAGCGTCGTTGCGGACGCTTGCCCAAATCGCGCCGAAGTCGTGGACGCCTGCAAAGAAGATGGTGCCCACGACCACCCAGATGACGGCCGGCAACCATCCCCATATGACAGCGATAGAAGGGCCGATAATAGGGGCGGCGCCCGCCACGGCAGTGAAGTGATGTCCCCAGAGAACGAATCTGTTGGTCGGGATGTAGTCAATATCGTCGCGCTTGGTGTGTGCCGGCGTAACGAAATCAGGGTCGAGCTGGTAGATCTGTTCGGCAATGAAGCGGGAGTAAAAGCGGTAGCCGAGATAGAGGGCGCTCAAGCCCAGCGCCGCCAGCAACGTCGCGCTCATAGCGCTGCCCCCTTAGAAAAACGTCCCGATCCCGCAATCACCAGCATATAGACAAACCTCCAACCGGGCATATGTACATAGGTTACTATCCGTGTCAAGGAACTAATGCATATGGCCATCGTCGCGAGTTTTCTTCGAGCCCTTCCCGAGAGTTAGAATTTAGAGATGCGGGCCCGGCTTGAAATATGGATCTAACCAAAGAGTTGAGAATCGGTAAATTCAAGGTGGTGCGCCGCCTTGGACGAGGCGGTATGGGAGCGGTCTACGAAGCCTTCGACACGTCTCTGCATCGTCGTGTCGCGATCAAAACCCTCCTCGCGCAAGAGCTCGCCGGCGACGAGTCCAGGCACGCTTCGAGCGCGAGGCCCGAGCTGCGGCACGATTGCAGCATCAGAACATCGTCACCATCCATGCGCTAGGGAATTTCGACAGCGAGGAAAAGCCCTACATTGTCATGGAATATCTCGAGGGAGCCGACCTCTCTTCCGTTATCCAGGAAGACGAGGCGATTCCATTGGCCGAAGCGCTCGACGTCGTTTCTCAACTTTGCCGGCCCTCGACTTCGCGCACAAACGCGAGGTCATCCATCAGGACGTGAAACCCAGCAATATTCGTTCATCACTTTCTGGCTCGCCGCTTTGTTCGGGCTCGGGGGGATGGCCCTAGGGTGATGATGGCTCGTTGACGCGACCTACTTCTCTATCGGTGTATCCGGGTCGTTTCCCCACTCCAGCCAAGACGCGTCATAGTTCAAAGGCTCTTCGTAGCCCAACAGTCGAAGCACGAGGTACGTCACCGACGACCTGCCTCCGCCCTGTCAGTAGGCGTGGACACGCTTGTCTTTCGTAATGCCCGCCTGCTCGTACATGTTCGAAAGCTCCAGCGCGGATTTGAAAATGGGAACTTCGTCCGCCGTGTAGTTCTGGGTCCATTCGAGGTGAACGGCACCCGGAATGTGGCCGCCCCTCTCGGCGCGAGCGTCCTCCCCGGAGAACTCCTCCGGCGTTCGGACGTCCAAGATGACAGCGTTGGTCGCGTCGAGATCCCCGAGGATCCGGTCCCTCGTCGTCAGAGCGCTCGCGTTTCTCTGAACCGTGAACGTTACGGGCGCGACTTCTAGAGCTTCAGTCGTCACGTCGCGCGCTTCCGCTTGCCACTTGTCGAAGCCGCCGTTCAGAACCGAGACGTTGGGGTGGCCGTAATATTCGAGCGTCCAGAAGATCCGCGCTGCTCTCGTGGCAACGCCTTTGTCGTAGACGACGACGTGTGCATATTCGTCGATGCCCTTGGGGCCGAACAGAGCCGCGATCTGCTCGGGAGGACCGACGGTGGCACGGATCTCGGCGTCCGGATCGTAGGTGTCTTCGCGTGCGATGTGGATGGCGCCTGGGATATGGCCCGCTTCGTAGGCTTCGGCCGCTCGCGCATCCACGATACGGACGCTCGTATCCGCCGCGTGCTCTGCTAGCCAATCGGTCTCGACGAGCAGGTCCGGATTGGCAAAGCCCACCGGTTCGAAGGCCGGGGCGGGGGTCGGCGCCGATTCTTCAGCTGGCCGACAGCTCAACGACAGAAGGAGAAAAATGACACTCCAATGTTTCATGGCCCGACTCCTTTTTCCTCTTGACCGTCCATCTTCATCATGTGGGCGCAAGAATAGAGAATTTCGCCCCATCGAGCAAGCGAGGCGCGCCAAGAGTGTGACGAATGGGTCCGCGGTGCGCGGCACTTTGTCCGGGCGGAGTCAGAGCCGCCTTCCGCAGCGAGCTTGACGAGCGGAGGGCTAGGCCGTAGGCCGAACTGCAAACCATGCCGCAACGCAGCCAGCGCCGAAAAGGACCTAGAACGTTCCGGCGGCAGAATTAGCGGGTTCGAGCACCAGCTGACCCGCCGCAATTTGGAAGGCGTCTCGTTTTCGACGGGTAGATGACGGTCGAGGATTTCCTTCAGCGAATCGAGCCGGATCGGTTTGGCGATATAGTCGTCCATCCCCAGGATCACAGAGTAGGGCCGCGGCGCTTGAAAGAATCGCGTGACCCCCACCGAGGAAGGTACGACTCCAGTCATGCTCAGGCCCTCGATTGTGCTGTGAATCGTCGCATCGAGAAGCGTTTCATCGACATCGAGCTTAGAAATCTGGCGCCCGGGGCTGTTTCCTTCAGGCTGGACAGCATTCAATGCGCTCACGTTGTGTTCCTTTCTCAGGGAAAGACCGATCGCACTACTTATTAGTTTCGGCCATTCGGCGACGAAACTTTAGCGCCAACAAAAACTCGCAACTCCGTCCGGGAGGAGTCACTTAAAGTACTACTCGAGGTCTGCTGAGATCAAAGGCACCCTAGCGAAGGAGCTTGGTCGCCTTTATGACTGGAGAGAAAAGTTTCGGGGTCGGCGCTACCATCCCACCTCGGTTTCCGGCACCGAGGAAGTCCAAGTGTTTGGGCGGGAGGATTCGAGGCTATTGGGCGACCGCGCCGCCGAGGAACTTCCCGTCGACGCACTGGTCGGAGCGACAATTGTCCAGAAACGGCGCGCCGAGCCCGACGAGTAGGTCCACCGTCTCCGGCTTCGGGATGAAAAAGCGCGACGGGCCGAAGGCCATATCCGCCGGTGAGTTGCCGTCCTCGTTGACGAAATCGACTCGTGCGCCTCGGTCGATGAGGAGCTGGACGATCTCGTTATCACCCCGAGAGGCGGCGCCGTGTAGAGCCGTGAAGCCGTCTTTGTCCACGGCGTTGATATCGTCTTCGAGCTCCAGACAATATTCGACGGCCTCCACCCAGGAATCGGGTGGGTTCTGGCTGAAATTGCCGATCCAGCCTAGACCGGACGCGACCATGAGCGGTGTTGCGCCCCCGTCCGTTTTCAAGTTCGGGTCGGCCCCTGCGGCCACGAGCACTTGCATCGCCGCGACGTCGGTCGACATCGCCGCGCGCCAAAACGGCGTCGCGCCTGCTTGATCGATCCATCCGCGATCGTGCGAGGTCGGGCTGAACCAGAGCTTGCGCGCGATTTGGGCGTTCGGCTCCGCCCCCGCCTCGAGGAGCGCTTGCATCAATTCGAGAGAATCGACGACCTCTTGGTCGATTCGTGGATTGGGCGCCCATGAGACCGGGGCGTAGCGCATGTTGACGGTGGCATAGAGCGGCGCGACCCCGTCCAGATTTGCTACGTTCGGGTCGGCGCCGCGGTCGAGCAAATATTGCCCGAGCGTGTAGTGTCCATTCGCGATCGCGATCACGATGGGGCTCGAGGCGTCGCCGCCGCTCACGTGGTTGATGTTCGCGCCGCCGTCGAGAAGGGCGGTGACCGCCTCGATGTTGCCGTCGCGCGCGGCGAACAAGAGCGCTGTCATGCCGCCCATGGCGGAGTTGCCGCCCGATTGCTGGCTGCCGCGGCCCTTGCGGGGCATACCGTCCTCGGTATAACGCTGCTCGTTGAGCGGCAGCACCGTCGAGGCGAGCTCTGGATGCGCGCCGACCGCCATGAACATCTTGATGATCTCGGGCCGGTTCTCCCAGGCGGCGAACATCAAAGGCGTTTGTCCGTGGGCGCGCTCGCGGGCGTTGACGTCCGCTTCATGGTCGAGCAGCACCTGCACCGCGTCGACGCGTCCCGTCATAGCGGCGCTCATCAGCGCCGAAGCGCCGGTCTCGCTGGCATGGTTCGCGTTAGCGCCCGCTTCGAGCAGCGCTTTTAGCAAAGCAGCACTTCCATTCCTGCTCGCGAGCAAGAGTGGCGTTAGGCCGCCGACGCGCGTGCGCGCTTCGAAGTTCGCCTTGGCGCCGAGAAGAAGCTCGGCCATCTCGACGTCGTCGTTATAAGCGGCCCAGTGGAGCGCGGTCATCCCGTCGCCCTGAGTGGCGTTCACACCGACATATTCGTGCAGGAGCGCGTGGACTTTCGCGACATGGCCGTGCTTGGCTTCGTCGGCAAGCCGCGTCGAGGAGTCCGTATCACTCGCGGATACGAGCATCGCTATCGACAGCGTCGAAAAGCTCAGCAAGCCCAGCATTCTCCGTCCCTTTCCCGTCAAATCGCCACCGTGCCGTTGCTGTCGCCGAAGCGGTCGACGTCGACGCCGAGCTTGTTGAGAAGCGTCAGGAGCACGTTCGCCATGGGGGTGCCGTCCACGCAGAGAACGTGACGATTTCCTCGAAGGGTGTCATTGGCATGGCCGGCAATGAAAAGCGGCACGCGCAAATGGTTGTGCACGCTTCCGTCGCCCATCGGGCTTCCATAGAGCACCATCGAATGGTCGAGCAAGTTGCCATCGCCATCCGGCGTGTTCTTCATCTTGTCGAGAAAGTAACCGACTTGATTTACGTGGAACTCGTTTAGCTTCGCGAACTCCGCCAGCTTGTCCGGCCGGTCCATGTGGTGGGACAGCGAATGAAACGGCGTCTTCACGTCGCTTCCAACGAAAACGCGCGAGCTCACGTCACGGCTCATCTTGAACGCCGAGACCCGTGTCGTGTCGGTGCGAAAGGCCAGGATTTGAAGATCGAACATGAGCTTGATGTGCTCGACCCAAGTATCCGGAACGCCGATGGGCGTCGTCGGAAGCTCGGCCGATTGCTCTTTGGCGTTGTGGGTCTCGGCCCTCTCGATGCGGCGCTCGATCTCGCGCACGTCTTCGAGATAGTCCTCGAGCCGCGCGCGGTCAGCCGAGTCGAGGCCGCGCTCGAGCTTGTTCACTTTTTCGAGGATGCCGTCGAGAATGCTGGCCTTGGTCTCGCGCCGCCTCTGCCGTTCTTCCGGCGTGGCACCGTCACCGAAAAGTCGCTCGAAAACCACGCGCGGATCGCGCTCCATCGGGAGGGGCGTTGTCGGTGAGGCCCAAGAGATCGTGTTCGCGTAGACGCAGCTATAGCCGTAGCCGCACGCGCCGGTGAGCGAACCGACGTCCTCTACACAGACTTGCAGCGACGGCAAAGGCGTGTCCTGCCCGAATTGCTGCGCGTAGAGCTGGTCCATGGAAATGCCGTTATGGATGTCGGCGCCTTCGGTCATCTTCGCGTGGGCGCAAGTCAGCCATGAGGCGGAGGAGCGTGTATGGTCGGCGCCAGCTTCGGCCTCGGTCTGTGCGGTGGCTGGCGCGATATCCGTGTGGCTCACGATCGTGACGTAGTCCTGATGCCGGGACAGCGCGCGCAAGATGGGCGTGGTCTCGAAATCGCGGCCTAGTTTGGCTGGAGACCAGTAATGCTTCCTCGTCCCATCGCCCGTGCTGCCAGCGGAGCCGTGCACCATCTCAAGTGCGATGAAGCGGGTTTGTGGGTTGGCTGCGCTCTTTCGTGTGGCGGCGAGGGCGGGCACCATTGCGTCGAGAAAAGGTAGCGCCATCCCTACGCCGAGTCCGCGAAGCGCCATACGCCTAGAAATGTGCTTCTTGGTAATGAACATTACTGTGTCCTTTGCATTCCTTACGAGATTACTGGAGCTTGGTGGCGTCGGCGACGACGCCGCTTCTCGCTATCCGTCTCATTTGAAACGGGGTGCTTCGTACGATACCGAGAACGTATGACGAGAACCGGTCGTCCTGCGCGTTCGCTTCTTTGGCGATGGCGCGGACCGCCGGCATGTCGTAGTGCTGAATGATGCGGCCCATAGCGTACATCAAGAGTTGCCGCGTGAAATTGAGCCGAAAGAGTGTCTCGTTATCGAGGAGATATTTCCGCAAATCGGACGGCCCTGCAACGGCCGTGCCGTCGAAGAACGTTCCCGATGGATCGATGTCGAAGCCGCTATCTTTGGTGCGCCACGCTCCTATCGGATCGAAATTCTCGAGCGAGTAGCCTATCGGATCCATGATGTTGTGGCACGCGGCGCAGGCGGGGTTCTTCCGATGTTCTTCGAGGCGCTCTCGGACCGAGAGCACGCGCTCGCCGTGCTCGTTCTCCTCGAGCGGGGGGACGTTGGCGGGCGGCTTCGGGGGTGGTGTGCCGAGCAGAACGGACATGACCCAGGCGCCGCGAATAACGGGCGATGTGCGGTTCGAGAGCGAGGTGAGCGTCAGGATGCTGGCATGGCCGAGGAGACCCCGCCGGGTGTCGTCTTCGATGCTGACGCGGCGGAAGCGATTCCCGAGCGCGCTCGGGACTTCATAGTGATGCGCGAGACGCTGGTCGACGAAGGTGTAGTCGGCGGTGAGCAAGTCGAGGATGTTTCGGTTTTCGCGCACGATGCTGTCGAAGAACAAAAGCGTTTCCTGCCGCATGGATTTCGTCAGGTTGTAGTCCCAGTCCGGATAGAGAAAGATGTCCGGCTGGATGTCCCTGAGGTTTTGTAGATGGAGCCAATGCGAGGCGAAGTTCGTCGCGAGCGAGAAAGCGCGCGGGTCCTGCAACAGGCGACGGGTTTGTGCTTCGAGGATTTGAGGCTCGCGCAGCTTGCCCTCGCTCGCCACCGTGATGAGCTCGTCATCTGGGCCGCTGCTCCAGAGGAAGAACGACAAACGTGACGCGAGTTCGAGGTCGGTCACCGGGTAATTCGTTCCCGGAGGGATGTCGTCCGGGATCCGTTCGAAGCGAAAGATGAACTCGGGGTCCGCAAGAATGGCTTGAACCGCTGTTCGGATGCCGGCGTCGAAATCCGCGCCGTCGCGGCCCGATGCGAAGAGCGCCATAATATTCACGATGTCTTCAGAGGTCACGGGCCGGCGAAAAGCGCGTCGCGCGAGGCCTAGAAGAATCTCTCTCGCGCAGGAAAGCTCGTCTTCATCAGTTTCTTCGTCGGCTTCGGTGGGGCGGCACGTGAAGATCCTTGCGCGGCTCGGCGTCTCGCTCACACCCGTGACGTCATAGGGGCCGTCGATACCGATATTTCTCAAGTGGGGAAGACCGGTCAAACCTTTGACGTTGCCAGTCGTGAGATCCGCCGTCGATTGATCGAACGGCATCACGAAATCTTGGACGGGGCCTTCCGCGCGCTGGATGAACGACGCGGAGATCGTTTGCGGCCCGGACTTGATAGGCGTCGGTTCCGTCTTCAGGATCTCGGAGACTTTCATCTTTCGGTTGATATCGAAAAGCGCGATGCGCTCGCCGTTCACCGCGACCTCGAGCTGCTCACCCTCGGCGGGCTTGTTGTCGCCGAAGAGTGGGCCGAGGCTGCGGAAATAGAGACTCGAGCGAATGACGTAGTCTCCGTCGGCGGGAAAGTTGTGCGTGACCGCGAGGCCGCCGCGGGTCCCGAACGGTGTCCCTTCCACGTAATGGAGCTGTGAGACTTTGAGCGGGACGGGATAGGTCTCGACGATGGGGCTCGCGCCAGAATCGCCCACCACGAGCCGGCTTATCTTTCCCGCGGCGTTGATGTAGCTTTCGAGAAGCGTGGGTGAGACGGTCAGGACGTCCGACATATTATCATAGCCTTGGCTCATGTCGTCCGGCGGGAGCAACTTCTCGGTCTCGATCGTGATGCCCAGCAAGTCGCGGATCGCGTCCGCATATTCCGAGCGATTCAATCGATGGAGGATCGGCCGGCCCGGATTCGGATGGGCTTTGGCGGCGTCGTCGATCCCGGTCTCGATATCCAAGATGAAGCGATGGAGCTCGGACGCATCGGGCCGGGGCATCCCCTGGGGCGGCATCATCCCCGAGCGCAGCTTCAGTACGACTTTCTCGAGTGCAGCGGCGTGGTCGGCGGGCCGGGTGAGGTCGACTTGCTCGAGCGAAAAATTTCCGATCTCGAGAGCATCGTTGTGGCAGGTGGTGCAGTAATTTTCAACCAGCTCCGCACTTGCCGCCGCGGATTCTGGAGACTCGCTTCCCGACGCCGTAAATGCGGCCGCGAGGATGTAAACCCCGGCCAAGCCTGCCAAGAAAGACATTTTCATCGATTGTTGCCTATAGTCGCCTCGAACGCCCCGTGATCCGATTATTCATAGTGGATATCGAGGCCATTTGCAAGTGCGTCGCGAGCGGCCCGCTTGTAATGATGTTAACTCATGCGGAAGAAAAGTGGGCTGGCGTCGCGTGCGCTTTGATGGGGCTTGGGCAGGCGGCGGCGGGGCAGGTCTACGAAACGAATCTCGCGCTGGATTGCGTGAGGATTCTAGTGTCCTGTAGCAGAAGTTCGTCATCTAAATCTCGAGCCCTTTTGCGCGCTGGTTTCGATGCGCCCGTCGCGCTTCTCGTCCCGGTCCTCCGAACCATCGCCGCATTCTACGAACCGATCGGGACGAGCCGCCAGCCGTCGCTCTCGGTGAGCTCCCGGGCGGCGAAGCACCATAGGACGAGCCGCTTGTTGGCCCAGTAGCCGGGCGCCCTTTGCGCGCGGCGCAGGAGGTTGATCCTTGCTGCGGTGGCCCCCGAGCCGCGCACTCCGACGACGTCCACTGCAAACCCCAGCTCTTGGGCGAGCTGATCGGCCAGACCGGCGCCCTCGGCGTGCATATCGCCGCCCGCATGAAACACCAGGGTATGGCTGTCGCCCAGCAGCACGACGCGACTCGACGGATCGGGCTCGACGGGAATCCGTGCGTCTGCGGAGCCCGTTCCCACGAAACGCAACGAGAGACGCTCCCTGGCCAGCGTGGGATCGTCGAGCGCCGTCCAGAGATCACCGGCAATCTCGACTTGTTTCCACTCGCTCTGGAACGTTGTCTTGGGCACGTCGTCGAACCACGGTCGGGTCGTGAGCTCAGCGGCGATCCGTTCTGCCGCGAGGACGGTGGCCGCTCCCGACCAGTGGGTATCCTGCCGGCAGTACAGATGGTCTTTCTCGTGCCGTCGATTGGAAAGGAAGAGGGAGGTCAGGTCCAGAACCTCGACCCCGTTCGTGCGAAGCAGGTCGTAGAACGTCTGATGATGTACGTCGAGACGCGGCGCCGACTCCGCATCGAGAGGGACGCTCGATGGAAGTTTGTCAGGGTAGATGATGCTCTTCGGAGGGACCGGCACGATCATGAGCTCGACGCCTGCCTGGCGCAGCTGATCGCGCATGTCTAGGATCGCCGGCAGCGGGTCCGCCCACTCGGGTCGTCGAGCCCTGCTCACCGCGGCCGCGGAAGCGCCCCAGAACGGGCCGGCGCCGAGATGTCGCAGCTCCGAGGCGAGGAACAGCCAGCCGTCGGCGCCCTCGACCACCATCGTCTCCTGCTGCTCGGCGGTGCGAGCCAGTGCCGTCCACTCATCGAAAAGCGAGGTAGGTTCGGGAGCTCGAGTCGTTTGTCCGTTACAGGAGACGGTGAGAATGGAGACCGCCAGGATAACGAGGAGTCGCGCGCGAACCATCAATCAACTACCTCGCCCCAGGCCGGCTCTTCGAGCTGCACGTCATCGTTCGAAAGCTCCGTACGCTTTATACCGTCGTAGTCGCTCGCCACATCCGCCCACGGCCGGAGGCGGAGAGAGATCGAGTCTCCTGCGCGAAACCGTGCGGCTTCCTGTATGACGTGATCGCGCATGCCCCACACGTAAACGACCGCTTGTCTCCCCGCGACGCCGGCCCGATCGCTCGAAAGATCGACGAGGTGCAGCGCCGCGATGTGGTCTGCGTACGGGACCGTGCCCGGGCGCGGGATCGGAGCGATCTCCAGGATCGTGCCGGAGACGAGAACCGTCTCGCCCGCGACGGGAACGAAGAACCGTCCGGGCGCTGACTCGCTCAGTCCGAGCTCGATCCGCTTCCAGTCCCCCGTTGCCAGCTCCCGCTCCGCGAACTGGAAGATCACGACGCGCTTGCCCGCGAGGCGATCCCTCCCGCGCGACAGCTCCCTTGCGAGAAGCTCGCGGGTCGCGAAGGCGCCGTCGGCGTTCTGGACAATGCGGTCGAGGGGCCGCTGCATGACGAAACTCAGCTGCTCGGCGAGTCCGGCGGACTCACCCCATCCCATCTCGGCGAGAGAGTAGATGTTGCTGAAACTGTCCCCGAGCAAGAGGACATCCGACGAGGGATTCGGCCGCCACCGCGCGTGATCCGCGGTGCGGATCTGACGCAAGCGGACGCGCTCCGCCGGGTAGCGATCCTGCCACCCCGGCAGATCCAGCATGCGGGCGACGTCGCCCACGTTCGCGACCTCCACGGGTTCACCGACGAAGCCGGCCGGCGGCAGCGGCGGCAGATCCACGTGCCGCGTCAAAAAATCTCCCAGACGCGCGGCCACGCGCTCCATCGCTTCGGGTCGCCAGTGCGTGTCGGTCTTCAAGTAGGACGTTCCCGTATGGCGTTTTGCTTCGGAAAGAGCCGCGGCCGCATCGAAGACGAGGACACCTTCGCGTTCGAGCTCCTCGAACAATGCCCGATAGGAATCGGGTCGTAGCGGATCCTCGCGGCCCTCGAAACCGCGGGCGAAGCGTTCGGGATGAAGGGTCGGCTTGACGGGCGTCGGCATGAGGACGAGCCGGACCCCCCGGGCGTCGAGCTGCGCGTTCAGGTGGCGAATGGCGGGGCGGGGATCCGGTTGCGGGCCCGCCGCGAGATCGCCGCGGCGCCGGGCAAGCTGGCTCGAGTCGAGCAAGTCGGCGCCGGTAAGGAAGTCCAGGTCCTGGCGATAGAATAGCCAACCGCTGCGCCCGACATAGGCCTGTTCGGTTCCCGCGCCGAGGCGGGCCATCAGGTATTGTGTGGGGGGCCGGAGCTTAAGCCCAAGGCGTGAGAGGTCCTCAGCCTCGTCTTCGAATCGCTCGAGCTCGGTGATGAGCGCGCGGTTCCACGTGACGACCCGCGACACGAGCGATGTCGCGATGTCCGGTGGACCGGACGGCGGCCAGAGCGCGTCCGCCAGGCGTGACAGTCGTCCGCGAAACCGATCGGTCGCCTCGGGCTGACCGCGGTCGTAAACGAGCTCGTGGATCGGCGCTGCACCCACCACGAGCAGAAACTGCACCACCAAAGCGAGGGCCGTTCCCCTTCCCACGTTCGTCCGACCGACTTGCTCCTGGGCGAGTGACTCCCGGCTTTGCTGCAGCGAGACTTCCAGCATCGGCGGCATCGGCGGCATCGGTGGCTTGCTCCTCATTAGAAGATGAAATAGATGAACGGGTTGTACGCCTGCGTTGCGAGCACCGCAACGCAGGCCAGCCAGAGCCCTACGATCGCGAGCATCTTCCATGGTGGGATCGTTCGCGTCCAGTCCCAGGTCTGGGGACAGGTCCAGGTCAAAAGCGCCGCAAGCACCATCGTCCCCAGATAATACGGCTGGTACAGGATCCCGCCCAGAAGCCCGGCCGTTTCGTGCACGGCCGCGAGCCCGAACATGCTTCGGAGGTAGAAGAGCGCGCCCGGCAGGTCGTCCGCGCGAAAAAACACCCAGGTGATGAGCACCAGGACGAAGGTTACCGCCTGGCGACCCACTTTGGGCAGCCACTCATACGGGGAGCTCTTTCCTCGCAGCCGCTCGGCGGCGAGCAAGATTCCATGCAACCCTCCCCAGACGAGGAAGTTCCAGGCCGCACCGTGCCACAAGCCGCCAAAAAGCATGACCACGGCTAGGTTCCGATACGTCCTCCACCTTCCCTTGCGACTCCCGCCCAGCGGCATATAGAGGTAGTCCCGGAGCCAGGTGGACAACGAAATGTGCCAGCGCCGCCAGAACTCGGTGATCGATTGCGCGAGATACGGAGAGTCGAAGTTTTTGGAGAAGACGAATCCCAACATGAGGCCGAGCCCGATCGCCATGTCCGAGTAGGCGCTGAAATCGAAATAGATCTGGAACGCATAGGCGATGACGCCGTACCAGGCGTCCACCACCCCGATCGAGCCGGCCTCGAAGGCCACGTCGGCCACCTTGCCACAAGGATTGGCGAGCAGGACCTTCTTGGCGAGACCAAGGCTGATGAAGGCGACCCCCCGGGCGAGCTTGGTGACGGTGTGGGTCCGCTCGGCGAGCTGGGCGGCCACCTCGGAGAATCGGATGATGGGCCCGGCGACCAACTGAGGAAACATCGAGACGTAGCATGCGAAGTCGATGAAGTTGCGGAGCGCTCGCGCATGACCGCGGTAAACGTCGATGGTGTAGCTCATCGACTGGAATGTGTAGAAGCTGATTCCCAGGGGCAACACCACCGTGACCACGCGCTGGATCTGGAGCTCCGGCAGCCCAAGCCAGCCCACGATCACGTCGAAGTTGTCCGCGACAAAATTGAAATACTTGAAAAAGCCTAGCAGCGACAGGTTGGAGATGATGGATAGGGTGACCGCGATGCGCTGCGCCCGTGTCCGCGGCGTTGCAGGCGGAAGCTTCTGGATCGGACGGCCCCAGCCGCCGAAACCGCGGTGGGCAATCACCAGCCCGCAGAAGTAGTCGATCGTCGTCGAAGCGAGCAGGAGGAACACGAATAGCGGGTTCGCCCACCCGTAGAACAGATAGCTCATCAGGGTGAGGATCAGGTGCCTGCCCCGGCGCGGCGAAGCGTAGTAGAGCAGCAGGACGACCGGAAGGTAATAAAAAAGGAAAAGGTACGAGCTGAAGACCACTGTCCAGTCCTTAGCGGTCGATGTCGTAATAGAGGCTCAAGTCGAAAGCATCGCTATCCATGACCAGGCGTTCTCCTTCCAGCTCCTCGTGCTCGTCGTAGAGGGAGAGTGACATTTGAAAGATCTCACCTCGTTCCCGCGCCGCAGTGTCGAGCACCTGAGCGTCACGAATCACCCAGTGCGCAACGAGAATCTTCTTTTCTTCGTAGGCGCCGGAGACAACGCGCAGGACTTCGTATTCGTTGACGAGCAGCGCACGCCGATAGGGGAGAATCGACTCGGGGGTGGGAATGGGCACGCTCTCGATCACTCGTGCCTCGACGACCAGCGGGGCCCGCTGGTCGCTCCCCTCCTCTATCGGACGTCCTGCTTCACGCTGGACGTCACGCACCACGCTGGCCGGGAGCTCGCCGGTCGGATCGATCCAGGCATCCGGGTAGAAGTCCGCGCGCTGATTGTTCGTCACCCGGACCCAGCCTTCGACCGAGGCGAAATCCGCGGCAAACCTCCCGAGGTAGATCTCGACTTGTCGACCACCGGCGCGGATCTTGTTCGCATCGTCGCCCACCGTGTAGGGACCGGTTATCGTGAGGAACCGCGGATGGTTGGCCCAACGAGGATGATAGATCTCATACCCCTTGATACCGGGGGCGTCATTGATGTTGACGCGCCACCGCTCGTCACGCTCCACATCTACCATGGTCAGGTTCCGGTGAGACCCGTCGAAGTACCATAGCAGTGAGCTCGAGCCACCGGCCAGAGCCGTCCAGCATCCCGTTCCCAGAGGGCGGAACGAGCCGTTGGGCAGCTCCGCCACTCCGGCATGGGGCCAGGGGAATAGTCCGCCGGCGAGCCGACCATCGGCAGAAAGCTGAAAGCTGTTGTGGTTCACTGGCTTTTTGTCCCAGACGACTTCGCTCACGTCCCCTCGGTCGATCTGGTGCCGCGTCACGGTGCGATAGGAAGGCGCCCGGGTGGGCGCCTCGTCCGTGCCGATGTAGACCCATTCGACGCGCGATTCCGGGTCGATCCAGGTGGCGAGCGCGAACCCGGCGCCGAGCCGTCTCAATCCGGATCCATCCCAGTTCACGACGAAGGCGCTCTTCCTCTGATAGTCGGAGAACACCACCCGGTTGCCGAGAGGCGTCATCAGGGGCTTGGCATAGTTGGCGGGTGTCGCGAGGAGCGCTCGCTCGCCCCGCCCATCGTCGGTGTCATGGCCCATCAAGAGGAGTTGGTCGCCCGCGCTGAGGATATCCGTCCCGTCGGCGACGTCCTGGGTCCAGACGACCCGGGTGCGCGCCCCGGTAAGCTTGCGCAGTGCTTCCGGCTCGGTCGGTATAACACTCCCATCCGCGTCGTCCCTCTCACCGGCGCCTAGAACGTCCGCGTCCAGTTTGCCCACCTCCCCAAGGAGATCATCACTCGAAGCGTCTCGCCCGGACGGACCCGGGGCGCCGCACGACACGACAACCGCGAGCGCGAGTGCGCGGAACCCCCCCGAAAGCCACAAACGTCTTGCTCGAAACACCTGCCCCATATGTCCTTTACCCTGGCGCCCCCGGTACATTGTAGCTCTGACGGCACATAGCGGGTGGACCGAAAGGATCGAGCGTATGTCGTCAAAGCAGAGCGGCTGAATGTTGAAGCGTTGCGCCAGGGCTGGTACCTTCTGGGACACTCTAGGAGGTTCCACACGCTATGCCTCGCTCGACGGCTCTCGTCCTCTTGTCGCTTCTGCCCTTCGCTCTCGCGGAAGCGCAGCCCAAGAAACTCACCATCGAAGCCATTTATGGCGGTGACCTGTCGTCGCCCGCGCCTTCTCAAATACGCTGGACCCCCGAAGGGCACCTCAGCTACTTCCTGTCCACGGACGATGGTAGAGATCTCTGGCTATTCGACAGGGGCACGTTCGAGCGCCGCGTGCTCGTGTCGACGGACTGGTTTCGAAGAATTCGATTTTCGGCCACAAGATACTCGTTCCGCAGGAGCAGCTCCTCATCCACGGATCCTGAGATATAGGCCAGCATGGTCTTCCAGTCCATCGCGACTCCCCGAAGAACTGGAATACCTATCCGACAGGAAGGGCGGGTTCAACCGGCCCGCGGGGTCCGCCGAACTTGCTGACCTGATTGTCGTTCGAATATTTTGACCCTACGGTATCACGTCCGTGGGAGCCAAAATCGCCTTCAAAGCGCTCCCGCTGACCAACCGAGCTGTCAAGAACCCGACAGCGTGTGTCAACGAGCTTGGCGGAAGGGAGCCCGCTGAGGTTCGCGCCGCGACAGAGAGGACAGCTAACCCTGCGTCCAGCCCCGGTGCGTGACTGCCCCAGGTGGTTCGTTCTCGCTGGCGCCAGATTGAGCGGGATCCTTGACGTGCGAAGAACGGCTTGAGAAGACGAGGTGACCGAACGAGGCCCACAAAGCGGCCGTTGCCAGCCACTGCCAGAAGGCGAAGCTCAGCCATAGGGGCACGCCCATCTCCCGCCAGCTGGTGTCGACCCAACCGAGGTCACGCTGATCGAGGTAGAGCCCCAGCTGGCTGAGACCGATGGCGACGAGCGGTCCGATGGCGAACAACGTGGGCCAGAACGAGACTTGGCGCAAACGCACGCGGTGAATTTGCAGGTCAAGGACGCCGGCGTAGAGGCAGAGGAAGGAAAGGACTGCCAGGATCTCGTGGCCTTTCCGCACGATTTGGGAGAGGTCATAGAAGAACAGGCGCTCCAGACCGACCGCCACGCCCAGGACGATGCCTAGTTGCAAGGACCGAAGGCCGAACTTCGCGACCCGGTGAGCCGCGAAATCACATTCACGAATCCATGCGGTCGCGGGCCACAGGAGTGCGAGCGAGACAACCAGCCCCGCTGCGAAAAAGACGCTGCCATCGGGGTTGTGCCTCCGCGAGGCTAGGGTGGACATCACCGTGTAGACCCAGTCGAACCCCCCGGGAAACAAGATGGTGGCGAGAACGACCGCGACTACAATCGTCACCGCGGCGAGCGTGAAGGCAACGACCGCTTGCGTATGGGAGATTGATCTCGATGGGGGAGCCGATCTCATACGGGCCAAGGCGCGTTCCGGCGGCGAGACATGGAGAGAATCTAGCCGCATGAGCGGGAAGTTACAACCCACCTGCGGTCACGCTTCCAGCTGGGCCTCTCGGATGCTGCATTGCCCGCAACTCGCCGACCGGATAATATCTCCTAGGAAATCCCTCTATGATTGGCCAAAGCCTCGCCCACTACAAAATCTTGGAGAAGATTGGCTCAGGTGGGATGGGCGACGTCTATCTAGCCGAGGATACGAAGCTTGGCCGCAAGGTCGCTCTCAAGGTCCTTCCGCTTGAGTTCGCCGAGAGCGAAGAGCGCCGGGCGCGATTCGTGCGCGAAGCGAAATCCGCCTCGGCCATCGACCACCCGAACGTTGCCCACATTTACGAGATTGGCGAGGCGGACGGCATCTATTTCATCGCCATGCAGTTCGTGGATGGCAAAACCTGGTCGAGAGAGTCAAAGGTGATCCTCTTGCCATAGCCGACATTATCAACATAGGGCTACAAGTTGCGGACGCTCTCGACGCGGCTCATGCGAAGCGTATCGTTCATCGGGATATCGAACCCGCCAACTTGGTGCTCACCGACCGCGATCAGATCAAGGTTCTCGACTTCGGTCTTGCTAAACCGATGGCCACCGCCGGAGCGTCGCCAGATTCCGAAGCTGCCACCGAAGCGAAGACGGTGGCAGGGGTGGTGATGGGGACCGTTTACTACATGAGCCCCGAGCAGGCTCTAGGGCGCGACGTCGATGGACGCTCGGATATTTTCTCCCTAGATGTTGTCCTCTATGAGCTCACCACCGGCCGCCTGCCTTTTCTGGGTGGCAACCCGACCGAGACCATCGAGCGCATCAAAAACACGCCGCCCGACGCGATCGCTCGGTTCAACTACGACGTGCCCGCGGAGCTCGAGCGCATCATCCGCCGGTGTTTGGAGAAGGATCGCGAGGAGCGCTACCAAACGGCGAAGGATCTCCTGATAGAGCTGAAGCATCTGAAACGCGATTCCGAGTCGGGAGCGGTCGCTGCCCCGGCCGGCGAGGTTTCAATGCTCCGGGAGAGCGCCGGCCCTTCGCGCAGAAAACCGAGCCTCTGGGCCTGCAAATCGTAGTGAACAATGTCGCTCTGGCCCTCGAGCTAATCGCAGGGCCCACGGCTCGGCCCTTGGGTGATTGCATCATTAGTTAACAAGAAGCCTCAGTTCTCCGAAATCCGGTACAGATGGCGATAGCCCCGGAGGTACATCGCGTCGCCGATGATCGCCGGGGAGGCGTCGAAGCCGTCGTCCAGGGAGTTCGTGGCTAGGATCTCGAGCTCCGGACCGTTGTTGAGAACGAGCGCGGTCCCGTCGCGGCCAAGGATGTAGACACGGCCATTCACCCCGACAGGCGACGCGTAGATCTCGAAAATGCCTTCGAGCCGGACCGGACCGTAATGCGCTTTGCCCGTCTTCGCGTCGCGAGCGGTCAAAATTCCGCTGTTGCTCTTCACGAGGTAGAGGATGTCCTCGTAAAGAAGAGGGGAGGGGACGTAGGGTGTATCCCGGTCGATTTGCCAGAGAATAGCCGAGGAGCCTGTGATGTCGCCTTTGGCCTCGGAGAGCCGGACAGCAAAAGCGGCATTCCCGCGAAAGCCGCTCGTGACGTACACGATGCCGTCCTTTTCGACGGGCGACGGGATGGCGTTCAAGGTGAGGCCCGGACCGGACCAGACAATTTCGCCCCTCTCCAAGTCGTAGCTCGTCACGTTCTTCAAACCTGTGGTTATGACTTGAGAACGGCCCTCGTGCTCGACGACGAGCGGCGTGCTCCATCCGCTGACTTCGTCGCGATCCCGACGCCAGAGCTCTTTGCCGCTATTCTTGTCGAGCGCGGCGATAAAAGACTCACGTTCGTGGTCCCATTGGACGACGACGATGTCTCCGTGAAGAGCCGGCGACGCGCCTTCGCCGAAGCCGCCGCGCGTGTACAAGTCCCCGAAATCCTTGCTCCACTTCAAGTTGCCTTCCATGTCATAGGCGTAGAGGCCCCAGGAGTTGAAATAGGCGAGAAGGATCTCGCCGTCCGTCATCGCAGAGGCGGAAGCATAGCTGTTATTCGCTTGCTTGCCGTCATGTGGCATGGCTTTCGTCGCGGTCCGCTCCCAAGCGAGGCTTCCGTCGGCGCGGTTCAGAACGAGCAGCTTGAACTCCTGCTCGATCGAGACAGGCGGTGGCCCTCCGCGGCGACGCCTTCTGCCTTGCGGTGCGTTCGGGTTCGCGTGCGGCGCCAGCGGAGCTTCTGACCCGTCGGTCGGAATCGCCGTCAAGATGTAGATGTGCTCCCCCCAAATGATGGGCGTCGACGAGCCCTGGCCAGGCAGCGCGACTTTCCACTGGACGTTCTTGTCCTCGCTCCACTCGATCGGCGGGTTGGCGTCCTTCGCGATCCCGTCCATGCTCGAGCCTCGCCAACGGGTCCAGTTGCTATCCTCAGCGAAGAGCGCCGTCGCCACGAAACAGAGACCGATGCCAACGCCTAGCCTTTTCATCCTGATGGAACCTCCTCGGGAATTGTAACAAAGTCTAACGTGCGTCCCCTCACGGGGAACGAGACTTCCGTTGCTGAGCAATCTTTTGCTGGATGAACGCCGGGCCGTAAACGCGCTCCGCTTCCAATAAATTATGCGAGGCGCAAAGGAGTCTGAGGTCGGCTTCATCGTTACTTCGAAAGATACCAAAAGGCTTCTTATGGTCGATTTGCAACGCCACCCGCGCTGTACATCTCCTACCATCTAATCCCACATAGACGCATTGGTACCCATCCCGCTCGTGAACGCGTCCTCTAACCTCGGATGCAACGTAGCGAGACTTGGCCGGCTCGGCCTTCTCCGTGACCTCGTTCAAACGAGATTTGCCGGTGCTGCCCTCTTGCCTCTCTCTGCGCCGCTCGAGTTTCTTCTTCGGGTCCTTCTTCTCGATCGCGATGTCGAGTGCCTTCTCCAAAATTTTTGCCATGTTCTTCGCTTGCTGGACGGGCGGCAACAGCGCGCGGTTGAAGCAAGGTGTCTCCATCGAGAGCGCCCGCGCCGAGATGGCGACGATCACCGGGAGGCTTGCCCAGGAATATCCGGACTCGAACGAGGGGCTTACGGCAGCGACGATCGAGCCGCTGCATGCGCAGATGGTCGGTGACATTCGCGCGGGCATGCTCACCGTGTTCGCAGCCGTCGGTTTCGTGCTTCTCATTGGATGCGCGAATATCGCGAACCTCGTCTTCGCCCGCGCGGAGGACCGCAGCAAAGAGCTCGCCGTCCGCGTCGCGCTCGGGGCCGGCCGCGCCCGGCAGCTTCGGCAGCTTCGGCAGCTTCTCACCGAAAGTGTTCTACTCGCTTCCATCGGCGGGGTCATAGGAATGCTAGTTGGCATCGTCGGCACACGTTACTTGGTGGCCATGGCGCCGCCGAGCATTCCGATGCTCTCGACAGTGCAGGTCGATGGCGTCGCGCTCGTCTTTACCGCGCTTCTAAGCGTCGTGACGGGCCTTCTCTTTGGAACGGCTCCCGCGTTGCGTATGGCGGGCTCGAACTTACAAGGCTTTTTGAAAGAAGGCGCGCGCGGCGTGGGCGGTAGCGGTCGTCGAGGGCTGCGCTCGGGCTTGGTGATTGTCGAAGTCGCGCTCGTCGTCGTGCTCTCCATCTCTGCCTCGCTTCTGATCCGAAGCTATTATCGGTTGCTCCAGGTCGATCCTGGTCTCGACCCGAGTGGGGTCCTCACGCTCAATGTGACCGCACAAAGCTACAAATACCCGACACGGCACGACTATGTCGGTTTCTTTCACGACGTCTTAGAGCCGCTGGAAAACATTCCTGGCATAGACTCCGCAGCGTTGATTCGGCCGTTCCCTCTTCGCAGCGACACGTTTCAAGGTGAGGACATGGGCTTCACCATCCAGGGAAGAGAACCTCCGCCGGACGGTCAGGAGCCGGAAGCTGCGATGCGGTTCACCAGCCCGAACTATGTCCGCACGATGCGCATACCGCTCTTGTCCGGGAGAGACTTCAACGAGCTGGACGACTCGGACCATCTTCTCGTTATCATCATTAACGAGACCGCCGCGGAGCGTGATTGGCCCGACGAAGCTCCTGTCGGCTCCGCCATTCAAGTCGGCGAGAACACCTTTTCCGTTGTGGGCGTTGTGGGAGCGGTCCAACAATTGTCCTTGTCCAAGCCGCCCGAGCCTGCGTTCTACGTCAACTACCGACAAGTCGCCCGCGTCGGCATGACGTTTGTCTTGCGTACCCGCGGCTCGCCGCTCGCCGCCGTCGATGCCGTGGAGCGCGCTATCTGGGAGGTCGACCCCGACCAGCCCATCGGGCAAATCGCGACCATGGAGCGCGTGCTCACCGACTCGGTTGCCGAGCCTAGATTCTCGATGACGTTGCTATCCGTCTTCGCAGGATTGGCGCTGGCCCTCGCCGCGGTGGGGATCTACGGCGTCATCTCTTACACCGTCAGCCAGCAGTCTCACGAAATCGGAATTCGTATGGCGATGGGAGCGCATACAAGAGACGTTCTCGGGATGGTGGTAAAGCGCGGCATGGCGTTGGCCTTGCTCGGCGTTGCCATCGGCTGGCTCGCGACGTGGGGTGTGAGCCGTCTGCTCGCGTCGCTCCTCTTCCAAGTCGAAACACTCGACGCGACCAGCTATCTCGGTGCGAGCGCGGTACTCTTGCTGGTGGCTTTTGCCGCCACACTGTTGCCTGCTTTGCGTGCCGCTCGCATCGACCCTGTGACCGCGCTCCGATCGTGAGGTACACTCGTCCTCTGTGACGGAGCGAGACCACTACACCATTCTCATCGCGAGCTATTTGGAGCCGGAGCACGTCGAGCGCATCCGGCAAGTCGATGCGAGGATGCACGTTCTCTACGAGCCGGACTTGCTGAGGCCGCCTCGCTATCCCGCCGATCACAACGGAAAGGACGTCGAGCGCAGTGAAGAGCAAGAGCGACGCTGGCGGAGCTTGCTCGAGAGCGCGGACATCCTCTTCGACTTCGACGCGACCCATTTAGAAGATTTGCCCGATCTCGTGCCCAAGCTACGATGGATCCAGGCGACGAGCTCGGGCATCGGCCAGTTCGTGAAACGTCGAGGCTACGATCGGCGCCTTCCGGAGGTGGTCTTCACGACGGCAAGAGGTGTCCATGTACAGCCTCTCGCCGAGTTCTGTCTCCTTTCTATGTTGATGTTCAACAAGAAGCTCGTGCGGCTGCAGCGCGATCAGGAGCGCAAACATTGGGAGCGTCACGCGGGGACGGATCTCGACGGACGCACTTTGGGCATTGTCGGTGTCGGTGCCGTCGGCGCCGAGATCGCCCGCATGGCGCGGGCGATGCGGATGCACGTTCTCGGCATCAAACGACATATCGAAGGCATCGAGCCGGCATCCCTTCACCTAGACGAGCTGCACACGCTCGCGAATCTCCGCGACGTGTTGCCACGCTCGGAGTTTCTCGTCCTTACCACGCCGCACACCCCGGAGACGGAGGGGATGCTCGGGCGCGACGAGCTTGAGCTCCTACCGAAAGGCGCGGTCCTCATCAATCTGGGTCGAGGCGTTCTGGTGGACGAGTCCGCCCTAGTGGAGGTATTGCGCTCCGGCCATCTCGGCGGCGCCTGTTTGGATGTGTTCGAGAAAGAGCCCCTCCCGCCCGAAAGCCCGTTATGGGAGATGCCCAATGTTCTCGTGAGCCCGCACTCGGCGAGCACGAGCAACCGGGAGAACGAGCGTCTCACCGACTTGTTCTGCGCTAACCTGCGCCGCTTTCTGAATGACGAGCCTATCTTGAACGTGCTCGACACCGAAAGGCTGTACTGACCAAATTGGTTACGGCAGGGAAGTGACCCACAAGCCGTCGGGACCCTTGCCCGCATCCGGAGTCGAGAGGACCTTCAAAGTCTCGAGGTCGAGGACCAATACCGTCCCCGCGCTCGTGTTCGCGACGAAGAGCCGCCCGCCGGCGCCGTCGAACGCCATGCCTCCGGGTCCTTCGCCCACGGCGATCTTGGCGGTCACCTTGCGAGTGGCGAGGTCGATGACATAAACCTGGGCCGAAGCGCGGTGGGTGACAAACGCACGACGATCGTCCGGTGATACAGCCACACGTACGGGACCCTCGCCCACAGCGATCTCGGCCTCGAGGCTCAGACCCGCCGTGGTAGAAAATAGATGCAGGTTGTTGTCGTTTCGATTCGCGACCAGCAGCCAGCGTTCGTCGTGCGAGAGCGCAATGCCTTCCGCTCCGCTCCCGGCCTCGGCGTGGGCGATGGATTTCTGGCTCGCCGTCTTCCAGAGACTCACGGTGCCGGACTCACGGTTCGCAATATACGCGCGCGCACCGTCCGCGGTGAGAACGACCATGTGTGACCCGCCCATCCCGGTCGAGAGCTCGTCGACGATCTGCCGCTTTTCCAAGTCGATCGTGAAAACATGACGGGTCTGCTCGTTCGTCAAATAGAGCCAAAGCCCATTCGGATGTAACGCCATACCGTGCGGATATTGGAATCGAGCTGAGGCGAGCCGGTCAACCTCTTTGCCTTTTGAGAGGTCGACGATCGAAATGGTGTTGCTGCGAGAGTTGGAAGTGATCGCGTAGCGGCGGTCACGCGTGACGACGACTTCGTGCGGGTTCCCGCCGGCGGGGACGGCGCGTGTGACTTCTAACGACGCCGTGTCGAAATAGAGAAGAGCGTCCGCGATCAAGAGCGTTTCAGAAAAACCCCGTGCGAGCAAACGAGGGATAGCGCGATGGCCAGAACGGTTCGTAGCATAGTAGAGCGATTTTAGCCCACAGGATGCGCGGACTCCACCGTGGGAGCTTTGCCCGAGTTACCGGCGCCGGACTGGTGGCGTCTCGCCTTTGGCACGCCGCTCGTTGAGACGCGCCACAGCTTTTTTCGCCTCCTCGAAATCGGACTTCAGCGCGAGTGCTCGGGCCCACTCGATCTCCGCCTCGTCCCAGGAACCGCTTTGATAAAACGCGACGCCCAGGTTGTAATACATCATCTCGAACTCTGGCCGATGTCTTTGAGCTACGCGATAGCTCTCGATAGCCCGATCGAGCAGCCCGGCTCGCAGATAGAAAACTCTTGGGCGCGGAATATTCGAGGAGCACGTTGTCATCCGTGTGGATCGGCGCCTCCGCGACAGAGTCGGCCGTTTCGTCCGGCCCGAGCAGCACACGCGCCAGGAGCATTTCGGCGCTTCGATGTTTCATCGTGGTGAAGTCGCCGCGAAAGCGATCGTCGGCAAAACGCGACCGGACAGCGTCTAGGTCGATCGGTTGGTCGTGCGCGAAACCGAGAAGGATGTAGTCCCCGCCTGGATCGATCTCCCAGAGGCCCATGCGAGGAAACACGGACTGAAAGGTCGCGAGGATCGTCTTGAAGTCGACGCAACAGAAAAGCAGGAGGAGCCCGTGAGGGCTCCCATCCTCGTCCGGGGAGAGACGAAGGTTTCCTTGAAATCGGATGGAAGAAAGGCTGCTGCGCCAATCCCGTGGCCCTCACCGAGCGGCTGGCTTTGTTCGTCGCAGCCTCCCTCGCGCGAAAGCGCGGCGGCACGGACCGTCGGCAAATGGCCCAATCCCTGATGGACTCGCTCCATGAAGTCGTGGAATACGACGTCGCGGGGCTCCTTCTCATAGGCGAGCCGGCTTCTCTCGAGATCCAAACGCGCTTTCCGGCAGACGAGGCCTTCATTGCTCGGGTGCGCACCCACATTCTGAACGCCTTCCGGCACAAATGCGGCCTGGAAGTGCGAGGCGATATCGATTGTCGTGTGAGCCGGTTGGTGAAGCCAGAGGTACAGCCGCACGGGGCTCCCCCGCAGCAGCGCACTCATGTCGATGTGCCGCTCAGCGCGGGAGAGGGTGTCGCCGGCCTCATCCACTTGAGCAAAGGGCGGGACGGATTCAGCCAGCTCGACGTCCTCAATCTCAACCGCCTGGCGAACCTCTTTGCGGCCTCCGTATGGGAAGACCAGCAACTCCCCATGCATTAGCGAAGTCATAGAATCGCGAACGACTCCTTCTTGCCCAAGTGCTCCGAATCGACTACCATCGCGGTTATGCCCAAAGACGTCCAGACTGGCGCCGTCGATTTATCGGGGGAGCAGATCCATTGGAAGCCCTCAGGGGGCCTGAGCTATGGAAGCTATCTCAATCTCGAGCCGCTCCTGGGCGCGCAGAAGCCGCTTACGGAGGTCCCGGATGAGATGCTCTTCATCTCTATCTCCGATATAGCGACGTGTGGGAAGCCGCCCTCGTGCTGAAGAAAATTGTTGAGACCGAAGCTTGGCGCCGCCCCGAGTTCCAAAAGCTCCAGCTCGTGACCTGAAGGCTGTGAGCAAGCCACGCGTTCTCGTTCTTGCGCGCGAGCCCGACATCTACAGGACGCCGATCCGCGCCCGCTATCCTGAGCTCGCGCTCGAAACATGCTCGAGCTACGAAGCACTCGGTGAAGTGCTGCGCCAGTTCGAGCCCACGGTCGTGCTCAGTGGCAAGATCGGCGCGCCTTTCCCACGGGAGCTTCTGCTCGACAATGCGCCGTCTATCGAGTGGGTGCAGTGCGATTCGGCGGGCGTCGACCACTTGCGCCCGTTCAGCTCGCGGGTCCGGGTCACGTCGGCCTCGGGCATTCACGACGAAGCCCTCGCGGATTACGTCGTGTGCGCGATGCTGATGTTCAACCTTCACTTTCCGGCTTTCTTCCGGCAACAGCGCGACCACGTCTGGCAGCCAAAGCCGCTTCGACCTTCGAACGGCCAACGACTCGTCGTGCTCGGGCTCGGAGGAATAGGAACGCGCGTTGCCGCGAAGGCGCAAGCGCTCGGGCTTCAGGTCGTAGGCGTGCGGGCACGGCCGCGAGGGGATGCTGTTGGGGTCGACAAGCTCATCGAGGTGCTCGAAGATGCAGACTTTCTCGCGGTAACACTTCCCCGTACGGAGAAAACACTCGGTCTCGTTTCAGAGCACGTGCTTACTTCGATGAAGCCTGGCTCGGTGCTCGTTAATATTTCCCGCGGCGGGGTCGTGGACGAGAGAGCTTTGGCCCGCATGCTTCGCGAAGGCGCGCTTCGGGGCGCGGTTCTCGACGTGTTCGAGACAGAGCCGCTTCCCGCCGAAAGCGAGCTCTGGGATCTAGAGAACGTCGTCATAACGCCGCACACCGGTGATATCGAAGGCTGGCAGTCCAAAGTCGTGGAGCTTTTCTGCGCCAACCTCGAGCGATTCCGCGCTGGCAAGACGCTCAGAAACGTCGTGGATCCCGAGCGCGGCTACTGATTCTGGGTCGAGCTCTTCTTTTTCTTCTCTTCCTCGTAGATCTTCCTCAGATCGCGGCCCAGATGTTCTCGAGCTGAAGGTCTTCGAGCTCGGCGAGCTGTTCTAGCGTCACGTCGGGCCGGCTCGTCTTCAGAACGTCCATGATCGCGGAGTAATTTGTCCGATTGGCTCGGAACCCGTCGGGCGCCTCGATATCGGGCGAAAAGGTTTGGTCCCATGGCTTCTGCGCACCCAGAAGAAGGGCGCCGGAGACAAGGACGGTGGCAAGAGCACTCTTTTGCATCTGCTTCCTCCTGGGAGGGGGATTATAAAGGAGACGGTCGACACCATGCTCAAAGTGCACTCCGAGGGGATCTGGGGGCTATGCTGGTACGTGCGCGAGGTCGGCGGGCTTCCTTTTTGGGGTCACGGTGGCGCCGATCCAGGCGTGAATACGCGGATCGACTTCAACCACGAAACGCGCGTCGACTCTATCCTCTTTGCCAATACCTTCATGGACGACGCGGCCGCGGAAATGCGTGACCTGAACGCCCATCTGATCCGTACGTCTTCTTGAAGCCGATTTTGAAGGATGCTGCTCAGGTCCGCGCGAAGCCAAGTCTAGGGAAGACAAAACACTGATAAGATAAAATGTAGCCGTGAAAGACGTGGTGGATCCGAGTCCAGCTGAGCGGGCGCTTCTCTCCCGCGCAACCGCGGACGAGCTGGCTCTCGCGCGCACCGCGCTGGGTCTCATCGAATCTCGAGGATTTCACCGGGAGCGTCAGCTGAGGCCAATGCTAGAAGAGTTGATTCAAGAGAAAGATTAACGTCGGTAGCGCGCATACGGGACATCCCTGTAGGATAAGACCAAAGCGTCCGTCCATTTCCAATCGATGTTCGTAAACGCCCGTCCTTCCGTTCGAGGAGGCCAATATGGTTGGGTTTTTGGCCGGCGTCATCGCCGGATTGTTGTTCTACTTTATCCTGCGTGTCGTGCTCGCGGGGTTCTTCACCGTGCAGCAAAACGAGAGAGCGGTCCTCACCACTTTCGGACGCGCTCAGCGGCTCGAAGGCCGGACCACGCTCGATGCGCCCATCGCCGAGCACCTCGACGAGGCGCAGCGTGATCGCTACAACTATCCCCAGCTTCGGGTCATCGGTCCCGGCGGACCGTACTTCAAGTGGGCCTGACAAGACGTGCACATTCATCACCGGGATGGACCCGCCGGATGAAATCGAGTCCTCTCTGGCCGCCATCAACACGGCTCATAACGGGGTCTCCGCCGATGTGAGCGTGGCTAGCGCGATGGTGGATCAGAAGATCGAGCAGGCGAAAAGAGCCGTGGAGATCGAGACCATGCGCGCTCAGGCCGAGGTGCAACCGCTCCTGCGCCTGGCGGAGGAGTTGAGTGAGCTGAAAGGAAGCGGCAAAAGCGCGCTCTCTGCTTATCTGCGCAAGATCGAGCTCGACCTCATTCCCCGTGCCAAGCGGATCATCGGGGAGGTGCGCTCGTGATTTTCTTTACGACAGCTCTTTTCGTTTTCTTCTCCGCATTCATTGGTGTGCCCGTTTTGTTCGCATTCGCCCGGCTCTTCGGAGTCTACGTCCTCGTCCACGAATGTCACGCCAAAGTCTACGCCCTCTTCGGAAAAGTATTGGGTGTGCTCGACGAGCCCGGCCTCCATTTTCCGATCTCGGTGTTCGGTCCCCGAGCCGTGCTGGTTCGCTTCTTTGGCAACGTCCGCGACGTCGATATGGGTCTCAACCAAAAGTACCTTCGGAGCCAGCCGGTCAATACCGAAGAGGGCATGCCGATGGGTATCGGGTCTGGTACGAGATGCGGGAGAAAGATCCCGTGCCCTTTCTTTTCGAGAACGCCGATCCGGACGGCTCGCTTCTGGCCAATGTCGCGAACGCCACCGTGCGAAGCCTCAGTAATCTGCCTCTCCCCGAGATGCCCGAAAATCGTCACAGCATGAGCCGCACGCTTCGGGAAGAGGTGTCACCCAAAGGTTCGGCCTGGGGTTATGAGCTCGGCTCGGTTTATATCCGCAAAGTCCACTTCCGCGACCACGTGGTGATCCAACTGATCGAGCAAAAGGTCGTCAATCGGTTGCGGCAGGTGACATCCGCTATCCGCTATCCGCCAGGCGGGCGACAATCAAGTCGATGTGATTGCGAGCGCCGCGGAAAAAGAAGCTGCCGTTGAGTTCGCGCGAGCCGCGGCCCTACATCCACGGCTCGTGGGCGAGGCCCTTCGCGACATCGCGAAAGACCCCGACGTGGTCGAAGCCTTGCTTCAGGTTCTCAAGGTGACAAAGCTTCTAGAATCCGAGGCAGAGCTCACCCTCGTTCCTGGTGGAACCGAGAACGGACTCCTCCGGGATCTGCTGGCAGCAAAGAGCTGACGAAACTATTCGCTCTCCAAGTAAGGATAGCGGTAGTCGGTCGCGGGGACGAAGGTTTCTTTCACCGTGCGGATGCTCGTCCACCGTGTCAAGTTACCGGCGGAGCCGGCCTTGTCGTTCGTTCCCGAGGCACGGCTTCCTCCAAACGGCTGTTGGCCCACGACCGCGCCCGTCGGCTTGTCGTTGATGTAGAAATTCCCCGCGCTCTGACGGAGCGCGCGGAACGCCTTTTCGACCGCCAGACGATCGTCGGCGAAGATGGCGCCGGTGAGACCGTAAGGTGACGTCTTGTCGCAGAGCTCGAGCGTCTCCTCGAACTTGTCGTCCGGATAGACATAGATCGTGATCACGGGGCCGAAGATCTCTTCCTCGATGAGCTTGAAATGTGGGTTTGTGGTCACGACCGTCGTGGGCTCGATGAAATAGCCTTTGGAGCCGTCATAGGTCCCACCCGTGATGAACTCGGCCTCCGAGGAGTCTTTCGCGTAATCGATATATTCCGTGATGGTGTCGAAAGCCGGTTTGTCGATGACAGCGCCCATGAAGTTCCCGAAATCCGTAACGTCGCCGGTCTTCATCGTCGCGATTTCGGCGACCAAGCGCTCTTTGAACGTGTTCCAAAGGCTCTCCGGGATATAGGAGCGCGACGCCGCCGAGCATTTCTGTCCTTGATATTCGAAAGCACCCCTGATGATATTCGCCACGAGTGCGTCGACATTGGCCGACGGATGCGCGACGATGAAGTTCTTGCCGCCGGTCTCGCCGACGATCCGCGGATAGACCTTGTAGTTCTTGATGTTCTCGCCGACGGTGGACCACATCATCTGGAACACTTCGGTCGAGCCCGTGAAGTGGATACCGGCGAGTGTGGGCATGGCCATTGCCGGCCCACCGACTTTGCCACCGGAGCCTGGGATGAAATTGATGACACCGTCGGGAAGGCCCGCTTCTTTGAAGAGCTCCATGAGGTAGTACGAGCTGAGGACGGCGGTCGAAGCTGGTTTCCACAGCACCGTGTTGCCCATGAGCGCTGGGCTCGTGGACAAGTTGCCACCGATGGCTGTGAAGTTGAAAGGCGTAATCGCCAGCACGAAGCCCTCGAGCGCGCGATACTCGACGTAGTTCCACATGCCCGGGCTCGAGACGGGCTGCCCGGAATAGATCTCCTGCATGTAGTGGGCGTTGAAGCGATAAAAATCGATGAGCTCGGCGGCGGCGTCGATCTCGGCTTGATGCGCGGTCTTCGATTGCCCGAGCATCGTCGCGGCGTTCACGATCGGTCGGTATTTGGTCGATAGAAGCTCCGCCATTCGCAGCATGACGCTCGCGCGCGCCCGCCAATCCATAACGGACCACTCGTGCCAGGCCTCACCGGCCGCCTTCTCCGCTTGATGGACGATATCCGTGTCGGCCCGGTGATATTTGGCCAGAACGTGGCCGTGGTCGTGAGGGCAGCGGATTTCGCCTAGATCGCCGGTTCGGATTTCCTTTCCTCCGACGATGATGGGGATCTCGATTTCTTTACCAAGCATGTCCTTGATGGCGGCTTGGAGCGCGCTCCGTTCCGGGCTTTTCGGCGCGTAGTCGTAAACAGGCTCGTTTCGCGGCGCCGGTACCTTGAGAATTGCATTTGACACTTCAACTGCCTCCTTGAGAACTGCTATTTTAACTACAATAGCCCGCATGCGCGACGAAGAGATTCTGTCCGAGGTGGAAGCCGCCGAAAAGCGCATCCGCCCTTACATTCGCGAGACCCCGCTCGAACCGTCGCACGAGCTCAGCGAGCGAAGCGGCGCCGACGTCTATTTGAAGCTCGAAAGTCAGCAGCTCTCTGGCTCGTTCAAGCTCCGCGGCGCTTTGAACAAGCTCCTATCGCTCGACGAGAGCGAACGCCAGCGTGTGGTGACGGCGTCCTCCGGAAATCACGCGGCGGCCGTGGCTTACGCGCTCTCAAAGCTTGGAGGGGCGGCGATCATCTATTTGCCCGAGACCGTGTCGAAGGCAAAAAAGGACGCGCTTTTGCCCTATGGGGTCGAGCTGCGGTTCGTGGGACAGGATTCCGTCGAGGGTGAGCTCGAAGCGATGAAGGCCGCCGAAAAGGAAGGGCTGGTCTACGTCTCTCCCTATAGCGACCCGAAGGTCATTGGCGGCCAGGGAACGATAGCTTTGGAGATCGAGCGGCAGCTCGAGAACGTCGATGCCGTCTTCGTTCCCATCGGCGGCGGCGGTTTGATAGCGGGTATCGCGGGCTACATGAAAGCGCGCTATCCCGAGCTCCACGTTACCGGCTGCCAGGCGCAGAACTCGTGTGTTATGACGGAGTCCGTGCGCGCCGGCAAGATCCTAGAGCTCGTCTCCGAGCCGACACTCGCGGACGGGACAGCAGGCGGACTCGATCCGAACACCATCACGTTTCCTATCTGCCAAAGGACCATCGACGCGTTCGTTCTCTTGACGGAGGAAGAAATTGCCGCCGCGATGCGCCTTGCGGTAGAAAAACACTACATGATTATCGAAGGAGCGGCCGCTCTATCCATCGCCGCTTTGATGAAGGAGACCGATGCCTGGCGCGGGCAAAGGGTCGTGCTCGTGGTCAGCGGTAAGAAAGTCAGCCGAGATACGCTCAAGCGAGTGTTGTCGGACTAGCTACAGTTGTTAAAGAGTGTCAACGGCTGTCACCGGTCGTAGGATAATCCACCCACTCCAAATTCCCAAATATCAGCATTTAGGCGGGATCCGTTATGGCACGTCACTTGCTATGTATATGGCGCGGGCATCTCCTCGAAACACCTGGTTCAACGCGACATGCAGCCGGCAGTTCGGGCGAGCAAGAGATCGGAAAGTGGCGCTCTTGCTCCCAAGCCTTGGCTCTGATGAGGAGATGCCCGTAAAGGAATTAGCCCGTCCTAATCCCGTCCGTCCCGATAAAAACGCACTTCGACCTTCTCGATCGTCGCGAGCCCGTGTCCGATCGCTTGGTCAATCTTGGGCAGGAAGGCTTCGATTTTCTCTATAGCGTCGACAATCTCGATCACGACGGGTAAGTCCGACGAAAGTCTCAGAATCTTCGCCGTGTGCACGTGACTCTTGGCGCCGAAACCCATGAGGCCGCGAAGCACGGTGGCGCCCGCGAGGCCTCTCTCACGGGCTTTCTTGACGGTCCATTGATAGAGCGGCACGCGTCCATATTGGTGGCACTCACCGATGAAGATGCGGAGCAGATGACCTTGTTTCGGAAGCATTAGCGGTTTCCTAGAACATAACCGAGCCAGACGAAGATCATGGAAAGACTCACGCTCCCGACAACGTTGGCCCCGGCTCTCAGAGCTTCGCCGTCGCGCAAGAGCGCGAGCGTCTCATAGGCGAAAGTCGAAAAGGTCGTGAAGCCGCCGAGCACGCCGAGGAAGATGACGAGCCGGGCGCTCGGCCCGAGAACGCCGCGCACATCGGCCATGGCGTCGAGCAACCCGATCACGAAGCAGCCGATGACATTCACGCTCAGCGTTCCGTAGGGAAACGTGCCGAGCGGGTCGACTCTTTGAACGAGGCCGCTCACGAGGAAGCGCAAGCTCGCGCCTATGAAACCACCGGTGCCGACGAGCAGCAAATCCCAGAGTGAGCTCAACGCTACACGAAAGGTTGATCGATGGAAGGGCTCTGCTCCGTGAACAGATGCCCACCTTCTTCCGTCACGTAGAAGCAGTCTTCGAGCCGCACACCAAACTCGCCATAAACATAAATCCCAGGCTCGTTGCTGAAGCACATGCCTGGCGCGAGTGGCATGTCGTTCCCGCGCACGAGATAAGTCCACTCGTGTCCATCGAGCCCGATGCCGTGTCCGACGCGATGGGTGAAATATTTGTATTGGGGGCCGTAGCCCGCATCGGTGATGACCTTGCGCGCCGCGTCGTCGATGGCACCGCAAGGAACACCCGGCTTCACTGCGTCTCGGGCCGCGTCCTGGGCCTTGCGCTCGAGATCCCAAAGCTCGCGTTGTCGGTCGGACGGCTTACCGAAGATGACGGTTCGCGTGATGTCCGAGCGATAGCCATCGACGTTGCAGCTGCCATCCATTATGACGACATCGCCTGCCTTCAATACCTGAGGCTTGCTGCTTCCATGCGGGAAAGCCGTGTACTCGCCGAACTGCACGCCGGCCCCTCCGCGAACGCCCATCGCGTCATGGGCGGCGGCGATGATCTTCGAGGCCTCGAAATGCGTCATGCCTTCTTCGAGCGCCTCGACGGTTGTCTTATAGGCCTTCAGCGTGATGTCGTTCGCGGTTTGCATGAGCGCGAGCTCCGTTTCTGATTTCCGGATCCGGCAGCCGACCGTAACCGGGTCGGCGCTCACGAGCTCGATGCCGGGACATTCCTTCTGGATACCTTCCACGAAGAAAAACCGCGTCCGCTCTTCGATCCCGACCTTGCCGGTGCGCACACCGCGATCGGCGAAGATCTGCGCGACGAGCTTGTAGGGGCTCTCGTGCTCTTCCCAAGTGTGGTATCTTTTCTTCGGGAAAATAAGTGCCATGCCATCGCCAACAAATCCTGTTCTCGAGCCAGGCCGCGTGTATCGTACGCGTGAGCTTTCTCGCTGGGGAGCGAACGCACCCCGACTGACTGGCCAATCGTCTCGTCCGCGACGGGCAACCCGTTCGTCTCGCCCATGGTCTGTTCGCGCACCCTGAGCAAGGACGTTTCGGCACGGTTCTTCCAACCGATGAAGAGCTTGTTCGGGCGTTCCTAGGCGACACGCCTTTCGTGTTCACTGGGCTTGACCGATGGAACGCCCTTGGGCTTGGAACGACCACGCTTTCGACCGAGCGTCTCGTCTACAATTTGAAGCGCACGGGGACGTTCTCCCTCGGCGGTCGCCGGTACCGCCTTCGACGTGTAGCGTTTCCAAAAACACCGCCTCCCGAGTGGTTCGTTGTGGACCTGTTCGAACATGCCGAACAGGCAGGAGCATCGCGCGGTGATCTCGCGACGGCACCAAGAGAACGCTCGAGCAGGTGGATGCGGCGCTTGCAAAAGCCGTCTCGTGAGCTTCGATCCAGATTTCGAAAGCCTCGATCACACTAGCTCGGCCACGAGACGTCCCACGTGAGACGGGACCTCGGCGACATGAGCCCCAGCGTATCGGAGCGCTGCGATCTTCGACTGCGCCGTACCTTTGTTACCTGCGACGATCGCCCCCGCATGCCCCATCTTTCTACCTTCCGGAGCGCTCGACCCGCCAATGAACGCGACGACGGGCTTCGACATCTCCGCGATGAACGCCGCAGCATCCTCTTCCATCGTGCCTCCGATCTCGCCGAGAAGAACAACCGCTTCTGTTCCCGGGTCGGCCTCGAAGGCGTTGAGGGCATCGTAAAATGTCGTGCCGAGGATGGGGTCGCCGCCGATGCCGAGAAAGGCCGATTGTCCGAGCCCGCGCCGCACGAGCTCGACGCAAACGAGCGTTCCGAGACTTCCACTCCGGCTGGCGACGCCGATAGAGCCGGGAGCGAAAATCGTGGGCTCCCACGCAGGCAGGATGCCGAGGAAGTAGCTTCCGGGAACGGCCATGCCGGGAGAGTTCGGGCCCAGTATGCTCACATCACGTTCGTCGGCCTCTGCGAGGAGCTCCATCGTGTCGTGGACCGGGAGGTGCTCGGTAAGCAAAACGACGGTCTCGATCCCGGCTGCCATCGCTTCGAGTACGGCGCTTTTCGCCGCGTGCGGTGGTACCAATAGCACCGTCGTCGTCGCGCCGTGTTCCTGCACGGCTTCTTCGACACGGTCGTAAACGGGAGTGGCGTCCACGTGCTGACCGCCTTTGCCGGGGGTGACGCCCGCGACGATCTGCGTCCCGCAGGCGATCATGCGCGCCGTCCAAAAACGCGCCTCGCGTCCGGTGATGCCTTGGACGATGACGCTCGGCGCTCGAGCGAAAAAGCTAGACAAGGCGAATCGCCGCTTTGACCGCGTCGTCCATCTCGTCGAAAGGCTCGCGGCCGAGCGTCTCCCTGACGAGCTCGATCGCGCGCGCTTCGCCCGTACCGTGAATGCTGAACACGACGGGCACGGACGGCGCGAGCGCCTGCCAGCCGGTGAGAAAGCCCTCGATCATCACGTCGGTGCGGGCATAGGCGCCGCAAAGATTCACGAGCAAGCTACGAATGCGTGGATTCCCTAAAATGATCTCGAGAGCTTCGTGTGCTTTGCGATAGGCATCACCGCCGATTTCCATGAAGTTCGCCGGCCGACCGCCGTGAAAACGCACCGCATCGAGGGTGGCCATTGTGAGCCCCGCGCCGTTCGCGAGGACGCCGACATCGCCGTCGAGCTCGATGTAGTAGAGGCCGGCCTCTCTCGCTTTTTTCTCGAGCGCCGTACCCTCGGCCGGCGCCACTGGCAGCTCTGCCTGTCGCGCAAGGGCGCTGTCATCGACGACGAGCTTCGCGTCGAGTGCGATGAGCTCTCCCGCCGTGGTCACCGCGAGAGGATTGATCTCGAGCAAGTCCGCGTCGAGCGCGCGATAAGCCTCATACAAGGTCTCGAGCACCGCGCGCACGTTCTCGGGAAAGGCCTCGAGAGTCGAGGCGCTCACGCCGCGCCGAATATCGATGGGCCTTTTGGTAACGTCCTGCGCTGTCTCGACGTCGACACCGCCCTCCGGCGAGAAGAGCATCATCGGCGACTTTGCACGGCGATCGGTGACGACGCCCACGTAGAGCTCGCGCTCGATGGGGATGCGCTCTTCCACACGGAGACGATCGGCGTGCGCCAAGAGCTCCGCGGCTTCCGAGGAGGCCGCGCGCGCGTCCTCGGCGAAGCGGATGAGCCCGGCTTTACCGCGCCGCCCGGTTGGGAGAAGCGGTTTGATCACGACCGGCGCTCCGAGCTCGCTTGCAATCACCGCCGCCTCTTCGGCCGTGGTGGCGACCCGGCCGCGCGGTATGCGGATCCCGCGCGTCTCGAGAAGCTCTTTGGCCGTCTGCTCGTCGAAGTTCATGGAGTGAGGCCGAATCGCTCCCAGTAGTCGCCGAAGAGGTCCGCTTCGGTCGGCGGTTCGGCTGCAATCGGCCGGGAGATCCGGGTGATGTTGAGAAAGTGCTTATAAGTAATGTTGTCCGACGTGCTGTTCCCGCCCCATGTGCCGGCGGCGAGCGACAAAGTGAAGTCGAGACCGTTCTCGAAATCACCGCCATTGCCGATGCAATGGGCTTGGTTGACGAGCACGCGACAGACCTTGGCCCGATGCGCGAGCCTCTCGATGCGCTCGTCGTCCCGAGAGTGGATGCCGACAGAATGGCCGAGGCCTTGATAGGCGAGAATGCGGTCGATTATCGCGAGCGCGTCGTCGAAGCGTTCCCATCGATAGACGCTCACGACCGGAGCTAGCTTTTCGCCGGAGAACAGATGATCGGGCCCAACGCCGTCTTCTTCGACGAGAAAGAGCCGAGCCTTCGCGGCTGCATCATGAGCCAGCCCGGCGGCCTCGGCGATCACGGCAGGGGATTGTGCGACGAGCTTCCGGTCGAGCGCGCCGTCTTTCCAGAGCGCTGCTTCGAGCGCCAACTTTTCTTTGCCGCGAGCGACGTACGCGCCCCGCGCCTCGAGCGCCGTGAGTACGCTGTCGTAAACCGACGCCTCCACGTGCAACGAGTTCTCCGACGAGCAGCTCGTCGCGTAGTCGAATGTCGCGCTCCGGAGGATCTTGTCCGCCGCGTCTTCGATATGAGCACTCGCATCCACGATCACCGGTGCGTTGCCGCGCCCCACGCCGAGCGCGGGCGTGCCGCTTTGATAGCTGGCGAGCACGTTGGCCGGACCCGCCGTCACGACGACGATATCCGCGAGCTCCATGAGCTCCTGAGCGCGAGCTTTGCTCTCTTGTTTGTTCTTCGCTCGAAGACTCAGTTGCTGCACGGCGTCGCGCGGAACCCCTAATTTGTCGAGCGCTTCATGAACGAGACGTACGAGCTCAGTGCAAGTGCCCTCGGCTTTCGGGTGCGGCGCCAGCACGACGGCGTTGCGTCCTTTCAGCGTGATCATGATGTTGTTGATAGGCGTGGCACCCGGATTCGTCACCGGTGTTATAGCCGCGACGACCCCCACGGGCTTTGCGATCTCGGTGATCCCTCGCTCCCGGTCTTCTTTCAAAATGCCGACGGACGTGGCGCCTCGTAGGTCGTTCAGCGTTCCCATAGTCTTGCGCCGGTTCTTCTTGATTTTGTCGTTGACGTTGCCGAGCCCCGTCTCCTCGACGGCGAGCTTGGCCAGTCGCTCGGCATGGGCGACCCCCACCCAAGCGACAGCCGTGACGATATCGTCGACGCCTGCTTGGTCGAGCTTCTCGAGCTCCCGCTGCACCTTGCGCGCGCGGGTTATGACCTCTTGGACTGTCGTCATTCGAACGCTCCCATGACGAGAATGGAAGCCGCGACACAGATCGCGGCGAAGAAAGTCATGACGATCCCCGCCTTGGCCATGTCCCGGATCGAGAAATACCCGGAGGAATAAGGGATCACGTTGGTCGGGCTCTCGGTCACGAGGATGAAAGCCAAGGAAGACGTAAACGCCGCGGGGCCGGCGAGCGTCCATGGATCGAGCGCCAGGCTCGCGGCGAGTGCGATGAGGATTGGCATGATGATCGTGCTCGTGACGGTGTTGCTGGAAAAGAAGAGATGCAGCAACGCCACGCCGAGCACGATGAGAAACGGCCGCAAGATCGTAGGCACCTCGCCCATCCGGCCCATCAAGGCCAGCGCGACCCACTCTGCTGCCCCCGTCTCGTAGACCATCATCCCGAGCGAGATGCCGGCGACGATAAGCAGGATGCCGCCCCAGTCAACGTCGTGCTGAGCGTCCTTCCAGCTCATCACGTTCATTCCCGGGAGGAAGAGCGTGACGCCGCCGAAGAGCGCGACCCCTTGGATCGGAAGAGAGGTCAGAAGCCACAGCGTGATGGTCATCCCGAAGACAACGAGCGTCTTGAGCTCCGCGGGCGTAAGCGGGCCCAGGGCTGTGAGCTTTTCTTCGAGCTCTCCCTCTTTCATGGGCAACTTTTCGAGCTCGGGAGGAAAAATCCGCAGCAGCACTTGCCACGCGATGGGGATCATGAGAACGGCGGCCGGGAGGCCGTAGCGCATCCATTCGAGAAAAGAGATCTCGACGCCCGCGAGCTCTTTGAGATAGCTGAGCGCAATGGGGTTAGCGCCGGTTCCAGCGGGCGTCGCGATGCCGCCAATTAGCGGTCCGAAGGCACAGGAAATCATGAGCGCCCGCCCAAAGTTGCTCTCGAGTGGCTTCAGCTCGGCGTCTTGCAATATGCCCACCCCGAGCGGGAGCAGGATCGCCGCGACCGCCATATCTGTAATCCACATCGAGAGCGCGGCACCCACTACGAGGAACCCGAGGAGCACGCGATCCGTTCGGGTGCCAACGCGGCGCAAGATGTTGAGCGCGAGCCTAGGGCCGAGTCCGGAGCGGCTGAACGCGGTCGACAGCAACAAGACACCGAGAAAGAACGTAATGATGGGGTTGCCGAAACCGGTGCGCACGACGACCGCATAGTCTTCGACGCCGAACGCCGGTATCAGGAGAAGCACGAAGAGCGACGTGACGGCGAAGGGGAGGGCTTCCGAGATCCAGAGCACGACGGCGAAGGCGAGGACGGCCAGACAAGCTTTGCCTTCGAGGGTGAGCGCCGCGTCGCCCACCGGCGGCGGCGCCGGCAAGATGTGGATACCGAGCATGACCGCGACCCCGATCGCGAGATAGACAGCTTTTCGCATTGCGCGAAAGCCTACTGGAGGCCTTTGGCGCTGTCAAAGAGCGGGTGTAGAGTCGTGGTGATGAGCCGACTCGAGATTCAAGCGCTGCAATTCCTCTCTATGGGTCCGATCGACCTTACCATCGAGTCTTCCGAATGTGTTTCGGTGATGGGGGCGTCCGGCTCGGGTAAAACACTCTTCTTACGAGTGCTCGCGGACCTCGACGCCCACGAGGGAAGCGTGCGCTTCGATGGAACGTTGTGCGCAGCGACGCCCGCGCCAGCGTGGCGCCGGCGTGTCGGCATGCTTCCGCCGGAGAGCGCGTGGTGGGCGGACGACGTGGCGCCGCACTTTCCCGCTGGATATGAAGGCGATGAGCTTCAGGCGCTCGGATTTGGTCGCGACGTTCTCGGCTTTGACGTGCACAGGTTGTCCACGGGCGAGCGCCAGCGTCTCGCGCTCGCGCGGCTCCTCGCGATCGGACCGGAAGCACTGTTGCTCGACGAGCCAACAGCAAGTCTCGATGTCGATAATGTCGCGCGGGTCGAAGCCCTCGTGGAACGTTACTGTCGCGGTAAAGAGGCACCGGTCATTTGGGTGAGCCACGACCGCGAGCAAGCGCGACGGGTCGCGTCGCGCCACTTCGAGCTTCGCGACGGACGTTTGGTGGCGTCTTGACCATGGGAGTGATCTCGCTCGGCGCCACCGACCTTGCCATTGCCGCCGGCCTCGTGCTCGCGCTCGCCGGGCTCAGCCTCTGGTCGTCGCTCGGTCTGACGCGCTCGATCCTAGTGGCAGCGATGCGCACAACGATACAGCTCTTGCTGGTGGGGTTCGTGTTGAGAACGCTCTTCGAGAGTCAGGGACTCCTGTGGCTCGTGGTCATCGCGATGGTCATGCTCTTGGCCGCGGGAAGGGAAGTGCGCGCGCGTCAAGCGCGGCCGCTCGCAGGCGCTTGGGGCTTTTCCGTTGGGGCCCTCTCCATGTTCATCTCGTCGTTCTCGATCACGGTCTTCGCACTCATCGCCGTCATCGGCGTGACGCCTTGGCACCAGCCACAATATGCGATACCGCTTCTCGGCATGCTCCTCGGAAACACCATGAACGGGGTGGCGCTCGGGACCGGCCGCTTCACCGAAGTGGCTTATCGGGAAAAGCGTGTGCTCGAGGGCCGGCTTCTACTGGGCCAGTCGCGGGAAGAAGCGACGCTCGACTTGAGACGTGAGAGCGTAAGAACGGGCATGTTGCCCATCCTGAACTCGATGGCCGCGGCGGGGCTCGTGAGCCTGCCGGGGATGATGACGGGACAGATCCTCGCGGGGAGCCCGCCCGTCGAAGCGGTGAAGTACCAGATCTTGATCATGTTTCTCGTCGCGGCGGGTACGGGCTTCGGGGTTTTCGTCTCGGTCGCTTTGACGGCGCGGCGTCTTTTCGACGAGCGCCATCGGCTCCGTCTGGACCGCCTCAGAAACTAAGTGACCCTCACGTCCCCAGGTCCACCGGCCCAACTGGCCCAACTGGCCCAACTGGCCCAAATGGCCCAAATGACATTGACCGGTAGGCCGAAGCTGAGTAAGCTACGGTTGTATCTAACCTAGGCGATGGTGTACCGAATAGTCAAAGCACTTCTGGTTCTAGCGCTGAGTGGGCTACTGTCCCTCTCGGCCTTGCTCTCCTTGTATCATTACCTGCAGGTACCGCAGGCGCAGAGCCGCTCTGCTGAATCCGTGTCCCGGGGGATTCTCGAAGGCGCTGAGGCCTGGATCAGCGGCAGCCACGCACACCAAGTGCAACGGGTGCACCTCTGCGGCGCCTGCATCCTCGCGAAGAACCTGAGAGGCACCGCGCCGACAGCAAGCTCACTGGTGGCGCCGCTGTCATCCTCGACCGCGATCCTGGCGCTGGCCTGTGGAGAAAAGTGCCGCTCGCCTGGATTCTTTCGCGTCTCCCGCTCCCCACCGACCAAGGCCTAGGGCGCAAAACCGCGCTATCGCTAAGACCAGCGCGTGTGGAGGAGTGCAATTCCGCACACCTTGTTTGGGCGTCTCCGCTAGCCCGAGAAAACTCATTCATCAGGGAGGAACGCATGACCCAACCCCCTTTTCTCCTACTTGCAGCGGTTCTTGCAACAGTGACATGGACCGCGGCAGCAGCCGAAAGCCGGGAAGCCCAGGATGAAGGAGATGAAATTACCCAAGAGCTTGCTGCGTTGAGGGAAGAATTTGAGGCCATCAAAGCTCGTTATGAAGCGCGATTGAGCGCCCTCGAGACCAAGCTTCAAGCGATGCAAAAAGAACGTTCCCTTGATGTCGAGGAGGAGCTCGAACGTCTGGAGGAGCGACACGATAGAGACCGTGAGGAGCTCGGGGGAGAGATCGAGAAGAACCGTAGAGCTTTCGCGCCGCTCGCATTCACACCGTACATCACCATGTTCGGTAACCTGATGGGGCGAAGGGACAACAACATGGTCATAAGCCCTGAGGGTGATCCTATCGACAACCGCTTCGTGTTTCGGGCGGGGGAGTTCGAGCTACGTGCAGCGGTCGACCCTTTTGCGGACGCGTTTCTCTCCATCCCGCTCGAAGCGGAGTCCCCTGGAGGGCCGCTCGAAGCTGATATAGAGGAAGGGTATGTGCTGATAAAGCGTTTGCCTTTTCTGGGTTCGCCATGGGGCTTGAAGCTCAAACCTGGAAAGTACCGCCCAGAGATTGGCAAGAACAATTTGATCCACTTTCATGATCTGATGTGGACGAGTCGACCCCTTCCGGTGGCGACATTCTTGGGCACGGAGGGGCTCGGCGAGTCCGCCGAAGCCGGATTTCAAGTCACGGGTGTGAACGCCGACTTTTTCCTGCCGTCGCCATCTCTCGAGACAACGCTCAGAATGCAGCTAGGTTTTGGCACGACCGGGAACCTTGCTGTCACCGAAGCCAATCAAGGAGACGATCTGGTTTTCTATGGGCGCGGGAGCTGGTACCAGAGGATCAGTAACAGCCAGGCCTTTGAGCTCGGGGGCTCCTATCTGGGTGGTAAAAACGATCCGTCCGGAATCTTGCGCACCGCGCTGGCGGTGGTCGACTTCACGTATACGTGGAAGCCGGGACGCAGTGGGCTTCGGAGGTCCTTCGTAGGCGGGGGAGAGTTCTTCTACGCTTCATTGGAGCAGTCCGATGGGCCGTCGCGAACGCCGCTTGGTTACTACCTGTTTGCTCAGTACCAGCTAGGACGAAACCTTTACCTCGGGGGGCGATATGATTTCTCTCAGGAACTCGAGAACGAGCGGTTAGACACCCAAGTTTGGGCAGGCTACCTTACCTACTACACGTCGGAGTTCTTGCGATTCCGCTTGGGCGGCGAGCACCGTTTGAGCGATCTTCCAGAAAAGGACGGCTTGAATACTTTGTTCTTCGAGCTAAACTTTGTATTCGGCGTGCACCCTACCGAGCCGTACTGGGTGAATCGGTAAGCGTCCATGTGGAGAAAACGGATGATGTCATCGACGAAATGGTATGTAGCGGCTGTCCTGCTGCTGGCTTTTTCGGTACCGGCAGGCGCGCAGGACGAACCAAAGAAAATAGTGGTGGGCACGTTACCCACGTTGTCCGCCATCGCTAAAGAGATAGGAGGCGCAAAGTTGGCAGTCGTAAGCCTGGCCCGACCGGACGAAGACCCTCACTTCGTCTCCCCTACGCCATACCTGATGAACAAAGTTCGGAAGGCCGAGCTTCTCCTCGAGATCGGGATGCTGCAGGATCGTTGGGCGGACCGTGTGGCGGATGGTTCCGGGAACACTCGCATCACCCGCGGCGCGGGTGGGCGCATTACAACCTCGGTCGGGATCCCGAAGGAGGAGGTGCCGGACAATCCCACTCGCGCTCTCGGAGATCTGCACCCGGAAGGCAACCCTCATCTCTGGCTGGATCCTCTCCGGACCAAGAAGATTGCTTCGAACATCACTCGCGGGTTGGTGCAAGCGTTTCCGGAGGATCGGGATTATTTTCAGAAACGCGACAAGGACTTTCGAGCTCGAATCGATCGTGAGGTGTTCGGTGAGAAGCTGGTCCAGTTGGTGGGCGGACGGAAGCTTAGCCGGCTGGCCATGGATCGGGACCTTTTTGACTGGTTGGAACGAAACGAGGTAGGAGAAGAAAAGCTCATCGGTAAATTGGGAGGCTGGCTCAAAAAAGCCGAGCCTCTGCGCGGTGAGAAAGCCGTCGAGTACCACAAAGTGTGGGTTTATCTCTGTAACCTCTTCGGGATTGAGCTCTTGGGGACCATCGAGGAAAAGCCTGGCATTCCACCAGGCCCGCGCTATCAACGCGAGATCATCGAACGGATCAAGAGAGAGGGGGCCAGACTCATCCTGGTCGATAACTTCTATGACGGGGCGCTTCCCGACGCCATCGCCAATCAGGCCGGGGCTACGGTCGTGATACTACCGAGCCAGGTGGGTGGCGAGCCTGGGACCGAAGACTACTTCAAGCTGATCGACAAAATCTTGGACCATCTCCTGGCTGCAATCAACGAGTAGTGGAGTGCTACCGCGATGAGTGACCTGAGCGAGCTCACCTGGATGCTCCCGCCACTCGCGATCTGTCTCGTCCTCACCGGGATTCACGGCTACCTCGGCATCCACGTGCTGAGTCGGAAAGTTATTTTCGTGGATCTAGCCATGGCGCAGATTGCCGCCTTGGGGGCGAGCTATGCCTTCCTGCTTGGCTACGATGCCCGCCGGCCTGAAGAGCAGCTGGTCGTCTATGCTTTCTCGCTCGGGTTTACGCTCATCGGAGCTGCGGTGTTCGCGCTGACGCGCATGCGTCATGAGAAGGTGGCGCAGGAGGCCATCATCGGGATCACTTACGCAAGCGCGACCGCTATAGCGATGCTCATGCTATGGAAGTCGACGGGAGAGGGGGAGCACCTGAAGCAGATGCTTGCCGGAAACGTGCTCCTCGTCACTTGGCCCCAGATTTTCAAGACTGCAACCATCTACGTGGCAGTCGGCGCGTTTCACTGGGTATTTCGCAAGCAGTTTTTCATGATCAGCTTTGATCCCGAAGGCGCAGCAAAGGAGGGCCTCGAGGTCCGGTTCTGGGACTTCTTGTTCTATGTGTCCTTTGGCGTCGTCATCACGAGCTCGGTGGCTATCGCCGGCGTCCTGCTCGTTTTCTCTTACCTTATCGTCCCTGCCGTCATTGCGGTGATGTTTGCGGAAACTATCGGCCGGAGGATAGCCGTGGGATGGCTCGCCGGAGCCGTTGTTAGCCTCGCGGGGATGATCCTCTCCTACTACGGCGACCTGCCAACCGGGCCGGCCGTGGTCGCATGCTTTGCGGCCCTCCTTCTGGCCGCTGGCCTCACTCACATGGTGATGAGCTCGTCGAGCAAACTGGGAGCTCTTGCGAAGGTGGCGGGAGGTGCTTTTCTCGTGGCTAGCTTGGCGATCGGGAGCCTCGCGTTACGTAAGGGGTCCGAAGAGCACATTCACGAGGTGACTTTCGACGAGCTGGTCCGGGCTCTACACAGCACCGAGGCCTCGGCCCAGCTCGACGCCTTGGATCACCTCGCTGAACGGAAGGATGCCCACGCGGTGCCCGAGATCTTGGAGCTCCTTCGAAGCACGAGCTCAGACAGACTGATAGAGCACATTGCCCACGTTCTGCCAGTTTTTCAAGACCCATCGGCCGCGCCCATCCTCCTCGAGATGTGCCGCCGGGACTACGACCCATTTCTGAAGGTGGCGCTCGCCCGCGCCATCCTGGAATTGAAGGAACCATCAGGGATTCCGGTTCTCATCGACATGCTTGAAAGTGATGAGCCAGAGCTCGCCCGTCGAGAGGCGATGGAGCTGCTCGGGAATCTCAGTGGCAAAGACTTTGGATACCGCCCCCAGCGGAGTCCAACGGAGAATCGGGAAGCCATTGAAGGGTGGCGTTGCTGGTGGGCAGAGCACGGTTCACACCTCAAGTGGCGGGAGCAAACACGCCGGTTCGAGTAACCAAAACTCATGAATTGAGAGGCATTCATGACGGACCTGAACAGTCTGTGGTTCGACGTAGCGATCGTCATGAGCGTTTTTGCGTTCGGAACTATCCTTTTTGGCCATTTCGAAGAGCACAAGCCAAAGTGGCGCCGGATCCTGAAAGTCGTTATCGTCTCAACGATCGTCGTAACCGTGTCCGCCACTTTTGGCCGAGCGTGGGCTTTCGGATTACTTGCTCTGCCATTGGTTGCGGCACTCGTCACCCACGTCTGGTGGCTGCCCAAACACGGCATCAACGGTTGGACCGGTGAGCCGAAGGGAAAGTATTACGAGCTCATTGGCCACAAGAATAACGGTTGATGCTCACTCGGGTGTGTCGTCGATGACATCCATGACCCAAAGATCTCCGAGCTCTTCTTCCCAGGTGAAGTAGACGTAGTGAGCATCGGTCGCGAGGCTCCACGAGCCCAGCGTGCCGGGTCTTCCCGAAAAATCCGTGATCGGGCGATCCGAGCGATCCGCCATGGAAACGCTCCACAAATTGCCCGCGCGCTCTTCATTACCCACGTAGAGCAGTCGTTCCCCGTCACGCGAGAAGCGCGCGTAGCTGGCCCGGCCCGTTAGAAGCTCGGCTTCGCTGCCTTCGGCCGGCATCATCCAATAGCGGCTTACCCGCATGTCGTCCCAGAGGAGAAAGATCACGTGCTTCCCGTCAGGCGACCAATCTGCCTGCGACCGGGTTCCGTCTCCCGTGATCGGATAGGGGTCGCCTTCGGTTGCGGGCGCGATAAAGATCTGCACGGAAGGGTCCGTGCGATGAGAGTGAAACACGACTCGGGTGCCATCGGGCGACCATCGCGGAGCAAAGTCGTCTGCTCGTTCGGTGGTGACCTGAGTCCAGCCGGCGTTTTCGAGCTCCTTGATCCAGATGTTGTGGTTCCCGCCGCGATCCGAGCTCACCAGCGCTCTCTCGCCGTCGGGGGAAATATCGACCGCTTCGATCATCGCCTGGTCAAACGTTACCTGCTCGGCGTCGTTCCAAGTCGCGACGCGGTCGGCAAGCATGGGAACCCGCCAGAGATTGGCGATGCGTTTGCCTTTCGAGTAGACGACTCGGTCGCCGTTGGGAGACAGCGCCGCATGACGGAGCTCGAGACCCGCCGTCAACGCCTGAGGCTCGCCAACGGGCCGTCCGTCCTCGCTCAACCGCTGGCGCCACCAATCCATGCTCCCGGCGCGGTTCGATACAAAGTAGAGATGAGCCGAGTCTTTAGACCAGCTCGGACTCCAGGGGCTGGTTTCTTCTCCCGTGATCGGGAAGGTCACACCGTCTGCGACCCGAAGAACCCATAGCTGCGCGCCCGAGTTCCCGAGCATGTCGGTATCGATGTAGGCGAAGAAACGGCCATCGCGTGACCACGCTGGGGACCTCACGTCGCCGAGGTCATCGGCGGTTCGGTTGGCCGTCTGGCCGGAGTCGACCTGCAAGACATACACGTCCCAGTTTCCCAAGAGCCCTTCCTGCGTCGCCGCGTAGGCGATGGTCCTGCCGTCCGGGGACCAGCTCGGATAGTCCTCGATGCCCATCGAAGACGTGAGCTGGACGGGGCGCAATACCTACTACTTCTATCGCAAGGGACATCGCGGGGTGCTCGTCGAGCCGAACGTTACGATTTGCAAGAAGCTCGAGGCTGTACGGCCCGAGGACACGACGCTCGTCGCCGGCATCGGGGTCACCGCGGTTACCGAAGCCGACTATTTACACCGATGTCGGAAGAGCTCTCGGGCGCCCTCGTGTGTTTCGACGTGGACGCGATGAAGCCAGAAGAAGTGGTGGCCGCGCTTGGAAAGAAGAACATCGTGGCGTCAGTGACCCCGTATCGCGTGACGTACGCGCGCCTGTCACCGGGACTCCTGAACTCCGAAGAGGAGATAGAGACGACACTGCGAGCCGTTAGCGAATTGAAGGCCTAGGCTCGCGTCGCGTAAGATCTAAGGGTGACGCGCCGCTTCTCGATGATTCGCTCGTTCCACGTCGCCGATCTGTTTACCCTCGCAAACGCAGCCAGCGGCACGGGTGCCATCTTTCTCGCCATGGCCTATGTCTCGGAGGGGGGTCCCTCCAAGATCTACTCCGCCGGCATCGTTCTTCTATTTGCGGTGATCTTCGACCTCTTGGACGTCCGCGTAGCTCGATGGCGACACAGCGCTTCACCTCGAGGCCGCGAGCTCGACTCGCTCGCCGACGCGTTGAGCTTCGGCGTGGCGCCTGCCTGTCTGGCCCGTGCCGTTGGCTTCACTGGAGCCTGGGACACCGCGGTGCTTCTCTTCTTCGTCGCCTGCGGTATAAGCCGGCTGGCGCGCTATAACGTCACCGCGGAAGAGCTTTCCGACGACTCGGGCACGGTTGCCTACTATGAGGGCACACCGATCACCGCGAGCCTAGGGCTCGTTTTGCTCATAGTGGTACTCGTCGCTCTCGGCCGCGTGGGCGACGAGCTCCCGGGCGGAGTCTGGACCGTCGCCGGCGGTGAGCTCCATCCTCTAGTTCTGCTCTATGTTCTCTCGGGTGCGCTCATGATCAGCAAGACCGTGCGCATTCCCAAACCTTGACGAGGTAAAGCCATGCCACCACTAAAACCACTCTTGTTCGGCCGGCTCAGTCGCGTCCTGTTCGGGATGGGCACATTTGCGGTCATTGTCTTCGTCGGTCCTGGACAACTCAGCTTGTGGGGCACCGTAGCGCTTGGTCTTCTCGGTATTTCCTTCTTGGTGGGCGGTCTCATGGGCAATCCTGGGTGCGAAATCACGGCCCTCCCGAATCTGTTTCTATCAAAGGAGAATCGTGTTCACTGCGCGTGACCACTCTGGACGCCCTTGGATAGGGCGGAGCATTACTTCAAACAGCGCGAGTAAGGTTGCGCGCGGCTACTCTTTCAAAATGAGGTGGTCGAGCTCTTGCTTCGTAAAGCTTCGATAGTCCTTTGCGCGTAAGAGGAAGAGCAAGAGGCCGAGCGCGACCCATCCAGCGAGTGCTACCCAGGACGGACGGGACATGAACGCCGGCATGCCCGGCACCGTCAGTAGCACGACGAATCCGAGCGACGCGACCGTCCCCGCTAGAGCGAGAGCCGTTCCCCTCCCGCGGCTCTTCAAGAGAACGTAGGCCGCGAAACAAGTGTAGGCGTAACCGAATGCCGTACCGAGGGCCGACATGTCCACGACCCAGAGAAGTGCTTGGCGCCCGAACCAGGGAGCAAGGAGCGACACAACGCAAGCAAAAGCTATCGCCACGTGCGGGGTCCCGTGCTCGCGGTGGATGCGGCCGAACGACTCGGGAAGCAGTTTCGCACGGCCCATGCTGAACAGGAGCCGGCTGCTCGCGAGGTAGAAGCCGTTGATCCCGGTGAAGATACCTGCGCCGACTGCGAGTCCTAGAATGGTGAGTCCGATCGGGCCGAGCGTTCGTCGTACGGTCGCGCCCGTCAACCACGGTGAGCCCTCCTCAACGAGCTCTTGCCACGGTCCGACGGACGCGGTGCAAAGCACAACCGTGACGTACATCACCGCGCCGGCAAGAATCGAGACCACCATGAGACGCCGCGTCTGTTTGTGCGAGAACGAGAGCTCTTCGGTGGCTTGCGGCAGAGTATCGAACCCGACATAGAGCCACGGCGCGACCGCAACCATCGCGAGGATGCCGGCTACCGGCGTGCGATCGGACGAGAACAAAGGCCGAAAGTTATCGACGGCGCTTTCCGGTGATAGGAGAGTACCGATGGCGATGAGCAGAACCGTGGCCACGAGGAGCTCGTCAGCACGAGCTGGAAGACGCCGACACTTCGGACACTCCGGTAGTTGAAGTAGCCGACGAGGAGGATCGCGGTCGAGGCCAGGAGCACTTCGCCGAGATAGACGTTCCATCCCGCGACGCTATAGAGAAGGCCGCGGGCGAAGAGCTCAGGGGCGAGGAATTTCCCGAGGAGCGCGAGCGCCGTCGCGTTCAGCGGGATGATCGAGAGATAGCCGAGCGTCAGGAACCAGCCGCACAGGTAGGCGTGATAGCGCCCGGCGGCGTAATAGGCGTGCGCGAACTCGGCGCCGGCGACAGGGAACCGTTCAACGAGCGGGGCATAGCTTTCTACGATGAGCAGCATCAAGGCTGCGCCCGCGAGAAGTCCGATCGTCGCGCCGAGCGGTCCCGCGCGCGCGAGGAAATCTCCGGCTAGAACGAAACAGCCCCAGCCGATGATGCACCCGAGTGCCAGCGACGTGACGTGGAGCGGGCGAAGCGATTTCTGGAGCTCTACGCGTTGCTCTTGCATATCCGACTTGACGGGACCACCTCGAACGTGGGATGAACTGTAGCATTAAGCACTGTGGGAAGAAGGTAAGAAGGCAAGAAGGGGAGAAAACAAAATGGCAAAGCTCCAGATGACGCCGAGCGAGGCTCTCGTGGAAACCATGCGCGCCGAAGGCGTCGAGGTCTGTTTTGGGATCGTCGGCTCGGCGTTCATGGACGCGCTCGACTTGTTTCCCGATGCGGGGATCCGGTTCATCTCGGTCGCTCACGAGCAGGCAGCGGCGCATGCCGCGGACGGCTTGGCGCGCGTCACCGGCCGCCCACAAACGTGCATCGCTCAGAATGGGCCCGGGATCACCAACTTTGTCTCCGCTGTCACAGCGGCCCTTTGGGCGCACTCGCCGGTCGTCGCGCTGACGCCCGAGACGGGCTCGGGCGGGATCGGCAAAGGCGGCTTTCAAGAGCTCGACCAAATGGCGATGTTCGAAAAAAGCGTGAAGTATCAAGTCCGCTTGAACCGGCCCGATCGGATGGCCGAGCTCGCACGGCGCTGCTTCTACATGGCGAAGACCGAGAGCGGCCCGACCCAGCTCAACATTCCGCGGGACTATTTCTACGGGTTGTGTGAAGACGAGATCTACAAAACGCCGGACCTTGCCCGGGGTGCGGGGCCGCGGGATCAGATAGAAGAAGTGTCCGCACTTCTAGCGACGGCCCGCTATCCCGTCATCCTTGCAGGTGGCGGGGTGTCGATGGGAAACGCGGTCGACGAGACCAAAGCACTTGCGGAGCACCTGTCGGCTCCGGTCGTCAATAGCTACTTGCACAACGATTCGTTCCCCGCGGACCATCCGCTTTCTGTCGGGCCGATTGGCTATTGCGGCTCGAAAGCCGCCATGCGCACGATGGCGAAGGCTGACGTGGTGCTCGCGCTCGGCACTCGGCTCGGCCCTTTCGGCACTCTGCCACAATACGACATCGAGTATTGGCCAAAGGTCGCGAAGGTCATCCAAGTCGACATCGATCCAAAGATGCTCGGCTTGACCCAACGGGTCGAGATGGCGGTGCTCGCAGACGCGCGCGCCTTCGCGGCCGAGCTCCTGCAATCGCTTCAAAGCGGATGGAAGCTCGAGCCCAATCAAGAGCGCATGGACGAAGTCGAAGCCACGCGGCGTGCGTGGGACGAAGAGCTCGAGTCGACTTCGTCCTCGACGGCGAAGCTCATGCACCCGCGGCGTTTTTTGCGCGAGCTCGTGGCCGCGATCCCGAAGGCGGCCATCGTCACGACCGATGTCGGCAATAATTGCTCGATGTCGAACGCTTATTTGAAGTTCACCGGCCACCGGCAATTCTTCCCCGCGCTTTCCTGGGGTAATTGCGGCTTCGCTTATGGCGCCGCGCTCGGCGCGAAGGTCGGCGCACCGGGGCGTCCGGTCTTTGCGCTTCAAGGCGACGGCGCGTGGGGGATCAGCGGTCTCTCCGAAGTCATGACGGCGGTACGCGAAGACATCCCTGTCATCGCTGTTATTTTCCAGAATCACGAATGGGGCGCCGAGAAGAAGAACCAGATCGACTACTACGATAACCGCTTCGTCGGCGTCGACCTTTCGAAGAGCCCGAATTACGCGCGGCTTGCCGAAGACATGGGTGCGAAAGGCATTCGTGTCGAGGATTACCAGGAAGTTCAAGATGCGGTGAACGAGGCGGTGGCTTCGGAGAAACCCTGCGTCATCGAAGCCGTGATCGAAGGGGGCGAGAACGTTCTCGCCGATCCGTTCCGGCGGGACGCGCTCAGCAAGCCGGTCCGCCACTTGGACCGCTACAAACACCTCGAAGGTTGATGATTATGTGGGTCTTGCTGCTGGCTCTTCTGAACCCGGACGCCGTTTATTTGAACGCCACCGTTGTGACGATGGATGTGGCTGCGACCGAGGCGCAGGCGGTCGCCGTCGCTGACGGCAAGATTGTCGTGGTGGGAGACAACGCTACCATCGAGGCGCTGGCGGGTCCTGAAACGAAGCGTGTCGACCTCGATGGGGCGGTGCTCCTTCCCGGCTTCTATGCGGCGCACGACCACTTCCCGGGTTCGGGCAGGGTGGGGCACTGTTCAGCGTGGACCTGAACAGCCCTCCGATCGGCGGCATCGAGACCATGGACGAGCTAGTCGAGGCCCTCGCCGCAAAAGCGGCGGACATGCCAAAAGGCGCGTGGGTACGTGGACGCGGCTACGACGATACATTAATAAAGGAGAAGCGCCACCCGACGCGCGCCGATCTCGACCAGGCTTCGAAGGATCATCCCATCTTCATCACGCACATCTCGGGACATCTCGGGGTTGCCAACAGCCTGGCGCTCGAGATGGCGGGTATCACGCGCGACACGCCGGAGCCTCCCGGTGGCGTGATTCGCAAGGACCCGGAGACGGGCGAGCCGAACGGGGTCTTCAAAGAAAGCTCGTCACTCGTGACACGGCTCGCCCCTCCGCTCAGCGCGAAGGATCGCTTGGCAGCCATCCGTTGGTCGGTGGAAGATTATGTCGAGGAAGGCGTGACGACGACCGTCATTGCCGGCGGGTCGAAGAACAGCTTTCTCGACCTCCAATCTGCTCGCCGCGAGGGCTTGCTCTCGTTGCGCGTCGTGGTCATGGGGCGGAAGGGCTCGCTCAAAGACCTCTCGCCCGGCGAGGCGGGCGGCTTCGTGAGCGGCTTCGGCGACGAGCGCCTGAAGCTCGGCGCGGTAAAGCTCGTGCAGGACGGATCCATCCAAGGCTATACCGGTTATCTGGTCGAGCCCTATCACGTGCCGTTCATGGGCGATGCCAGCTACCGCGGCTACCCGCGCCGCGAACGGAGCGAGCTCGTAGAGATGGTGAAGTCTCTTCACCGCGGGGGCTACCAAATCGCGATCCACGGCAACGGCGATGCGGCCATCGACGACATCCTCTACGCCTATCGTGAAGCGCAAAAGGATTTTCCTCGAGAAGATGCGCGCCACCGCATCGAACACTGCCAGATGGCCGCGAGGATCAGCTAGACGAGATGAAAGAGCTCGGCATCAGCCCATCTTTTTTCGTCGGCCACGCCTATTACTGGGGCGATCGCCACCGGGACATCTTCATGGGTCCGGAGCGCGCGGCGCGCTTGAGTCCTCTGAAATCCGCGGTCGATCGAGGCATCCGGTTCACCGTGCATGACGACACGCCTGTGACACCGGTCAAGCCGCTCCAGCTCGTCTGGGATGCGGTCAACCGGGTGACGACGTCTGGGAAAGTGCTCGGCCCGGAGCAGCGCATCACGCCGCTCGAAGCGCTGCGCGCCGTGACGATCGACGCAGCCTGGCAAAACCACGAAGAGCTTTTGAAAGGATCGATCGAGGTCGGGAAGCTTGCAGATTTCGTCGTGCTCGAGGAGAACCCGTTGAGCGTCGCCCCCGAGCACATTCGGGACATCCGCGTGCTCACGACCATCGTGGGCGACGAGGTGGTGTACGCGCGTTGATCCCATCCGCGCTTGCTGACCTGACCTTGGCGATCCACCTCGCCTTCATCTTTTTCCTCGTGCTGGGCGGGCTACTCGTGGCTCGCTGGCCCCGCCTGGTGTGGGCGCATATCCCAGCGGCGGTGTGGGGTGTTCTCATCGAGCTTGCCGGTTGGATGTGCCCACTGACACCGCTCGAAAATTGGCTGCGTCGTCGAGCGGGGGAGCGCGGTTACGAGACGAGCTTCGTCGAGCATTATTTATTGCCTGTAATCTATCCCGAAGCGCTGACACGCAACGTGCAATTCGTGCTGGCCGCTTTCGTTCTCGTCGCTAACGTCGCGCTCTACGCCTTCGTCGTTCGGCGCTACGTGCGGAGGACCGCGTGACGGTGTCCCAGCGTACTTCGCGCTTCGAGCTACCCGACATTTATGTCGTGCTGTGCGGCTTCATCCTCGTTGTCGCGGCTCTCACGTGGATCGTGCCCGCGGGAAGCTACGAGCGCACGGTCTTGCCGAACGGCCGCGAGAGTGTCGTTGCGGGCTCGTACCACGTGATCGAACCGACGCCCGTCGGGTTCATGGACATCGTGACGGCGATCCCCGTCGGCCTCAGCGAGGCTTCGAGCGTCGTGTTCTTGACGCTTCTCGTCGGCGGCTCGGTGGGTGTGCTACGCCGCACGGGCGTCATCGATTTAGGCATACGACGTCTGATGACTTGGATGAACGACCGGACCGAGCTCTTGATCCCGGCCCTCATGGGCATCTTTGGGCTGATTGCTGCGTTCATCTGAACGCCGGAGCTCGGCATTGCTTACTTGCCCATCGTGCTCCCGCTGATGCTGCGACTGGGCTACGACTCCGTGACCGCGGTGGGGATGGTGTTGCTCTCGTCGACGCTCGGCTACGCGTTCGGGATCACCGCGCCCGCCACGATTGGCATCGGACACATGCTGGCGGAGCTCCCGATGTTCTCCGGCGCCTGGTATCGCACGTTGTCCTTTCTCGTGATCCAGCTCTTCTCCATCGCTTTCGTGATGCGCTATGCGAGAAGAGTGCATGCGCATCCCGAGTCCGGCTTGAACGCTGACGTGGACGGAGCGCTCCGGACGGAGCTCGCGGCGGAGGGAGAAAAGGCGGAAACCTTCACCGAGCGGCAGAGCTTTGCCGCGCTGGCTGCGCTCATCATGTTCGTCGCCATCGTCGTCGCGATCCTCCAGCTAGGCCTCAGCCTCAACGAGATCTCCGGTCTTTTCGTTGCGATGGCGGTGGTCACGTCGTTGTGCGCGGGGCACGTAGCCAACGAAATCTGCCGCAACTTCAACAGCGCGTTCAAGGAGATGCTCGTCGGAGCTCTCATCGTCGGGGTGGCGCGCGGCGTCTCGGTCATCATGGTCGAAGGAAACATTCTCGACACTTTCGTATTTCACATCGCGAGCCTCGTCGACGCGCTACCAGAAGCCTTCACGGCTGTCGGGATTCTGCTGACACAGACCGTCTTCAACTTCCTCGTGCCTTCCGGGAGCGGTCAGTGCTTGATAATACTTCCGATTCTCATCCCGATGGCGGATCTCGTGGGGCTGACCCGCCAAGTCGTCGTGCTCGCGACGCATTGGGGTGACGGCATCACCAACATTCTTTTCCCCACGTCTGGATACTTCGTAGCGACACTCGCGATCGGCCGCGTGAGCTTCGTGACGTGGCTGAAATTCTACTGGCCTTTTTTCTGGATCGTGTTGGCGACAGCGATCATCGGGGTGATCGTCGCGCAATCCATCGCGCTCGGGCCATTCTGACAGGCTGATGGGAGATGGTGTGACAAAAATACATAAACTCAAAGTCGAAGTCATGACAGCGGAGTCGTTCCGTCCGTTCGGGGAAGTCATGGAAGCGAAGTCGATGCCGCCGGAGCAGCGCGAATTCTTTCCCGCGACGTTTACGATCGACGGTCGGCCGACGCTCGACGTCATTTGGCAGCCCTATCAAGGCCGCACGTTCACGGAGCTCGAGAGGCATTTCAACGTCACGCAGACCTTCGTGCCGCTTTCAGGCTCACTCGCGGTCGTCGCCGTCGCGGCCCCCACAGACCCGAGCGACCCGAAAGCCATTCCCGAGCCGGAAGACGTACACGCGTTCTTGATCGACGGGACGCAGGGTTTTGTATACAAGACCGGCACGTGGCACTCGCTCGATCGCTACATTCTCTCCCCGCCAGGAGCGAGCTTCGTCATCTTGAACGTCGACCCGAACCCGACCCAAGTCGTCGACTATGAGACGGAACGCGGCATCATCTTCGAGGTCGATCTCTGAGAGGAAAGGGAAGTCCCATGAAGCCATCGACAGCTTTTCTCGCAGTCTGTATCGTGGCCGCCGGAGCTCCGGCCGAGGCGCAAGACACGCCTCTTGTTCTCGCGGGCGCGACGCTCTTCGACGGAACAGGGGCGGCGCCGGTGCCGAACGCGCGCATCGTGGTGCGGGGTGAGCAGATCGTCTGCGCCGGCACCCGCAACGCATGCGCCGCCCCCGAGGGCGCGAAAGTCGTCGACCTGCCGTCAGGCTCTTGGGTGCTGCCCGGGCTCGTCGATGCGCATGTGCACTTCGCTCAAACCGGCTGGTTCGAGGGACGTCCCGACACGCTGGACCTTCGCGACCTGCATCCGTTCGACGTCACCGAAGCCCAGCTCAAGTCGAACCCGGGCCGTTACTACCGCTCGTATCTGTGCTCGGGCGTGACCAGCGTCTTTGACGTCGGCGGGTTTCCCTGGTCGTGGGAGCTGCGCGCTTCCGCCGAGCACGATCCGATGTCGCCGCACGTGGCCGCCGCGGGCCCACTGATCACGCATGCGCCGCGGGCCAAGCTGAACCTGCCAGGCGAGCAGGAGATGATCTTGCTGTCGGATGAAGAGGCGGGACGCGCCGCGGTGCGCTACATGGCGTCACGGGCGACCGACGCTATCAAGATTTGGTTTCTCCGTGTCCGCGAAGGCGAGCGCGAGGACATCGATGGACGGGTGATCGCGGTCGCCGACGAGGCGCGGCGCGAGAACCTTCCGCTGATCGTCCACGCGACGAGCTTGCGAGAGGCGAAAGTCGTGCTGCGTGAAGGCGTGCATTTGCTCGTCCACGGCGTCGACGTTCAACTCGTGGACGAAGAGTTTCTCACGCTGGCAAAAGAAGCCGGAACGATCTACACACCGACCCTCATCGTCGGCGACGGCTACCTGAACATGTTTGAAGCCGTCAAGGGCGTCACCACGCCGAGTCTCGACGACCCAAATGGATGTATCGACACCGCGACTAGGCGGCGCGTCCTCGAAAGCCCGAGTCTCCAGGACCATCCAGAGGTGCGAAAGTTCGAGCGTGATTTCGCCGCTTACCGCGAGCGTCTCGCGGAATCCTATGCGCGCAAAGTCGAAAATCTACGCCGGGTCCACCGCGCCGGCATCCCGATCGCGATGGGCACCGACGCGGGCAACCCCGGAACTTTCCACGGCCCGTCGGTCTATGCGGAGATCGAAGCGATGCACGCCGCCGGCATCGAGTCGAACGAGCTCATCGTCATGGCGACGAGAAACGGCGCACGAGCCATGGGACGTGAGGATATCGGGGTGGTTGCGATGAACAAGATCGCCGATTTGATCGTGCTCGCCGAAAACCCTCTCGAAGACATCCGGCATCTTCGCAGCATCACGCACGTCATGCGCGCGGGCCGGCTGTTCCGTATCGAGGAGCTCGCAGCGGAGTGATTGATACAGGGGACTAGTGCACATCTACCGCAATCAGCGTTACATCGTCGTGACCGAGGGAGCCGCCGGTATGGGAGCGCACAGCCGCGAGAACACCTTGTTTAGGTGGAACAGAGTCCCGCCACCTGCCTCTTCCAGAGCGGCTTGAAGTCGACCCCTCGACCGGATGTCCAGGGGGTCGATCGACTCGGGTCAGGGGGGTTCTGCTGCCAGTCCTGCGGAGGAGCATGCCGGACTCGAGACCCAACCGTAGCTGCCGCCCAAAATGGCGCCGAAGACCAGGTGGCCCAGGAGGCTTGGCAACATGCTGCTGGCGGCCTCGAGGCTCCAATTGACGCCCAAGCCCATTCCCATGAAAAAGGGCATGAGCGTAAGTGGTCCCAATAGCACCGTAGCCCAGACCGCCTCTGAAGCCGCTAATCCGGCTACCAAGAACCAGTCCGAAGGTTCCCGCCGATCACGGCGCTTACCCCCATGTGCACAAGAAATCCGAATGCATCGGACGGGTAGCCGGCCATCTTGCCGATCATGGGCAACATTCCCATCGTCCCCATCATCGCGCCGAACACGACGCCGTCCCTTATGATTTCACCCCGCAGCTGAGGGAGCTCGCTCAACCTGAAGAGCTCGCGGTCACACCGCCCAACAACCTGGAGTGGCACCTCAAGCCCGACGTATTACGAAACAGGAATTGAGCAGGCTTGCGTCATGGCTCGGCAGCCACAGGTGCTGGCTGCGGGTCGAGGGGTTGCAGGTCTCGTCCGGCGAGCGCCGCCGCGTCGGGTGCGAATCTCGTGGCGCGAAAAACAGCGTAGGTGTTGCCCGCGACGAAATGTGGCTGTGAGCCGTCGGGATTGCGCACGTTGCCGGAATAGGGGCTCCAGTACTCCCAAACGATCTCACCCCGCGGAAGTGACCTCGATAAAGCGTCCTTGCGCGCCCGAGCAGATCATGGTGTGCCCGTTCGCGAGCCGATGCGCGCCGGAGATGAAGTCCGAATAAAAGGACGTCTTGTCGGGAGCTTCGTAGGTCCATGTCGGCTCGGCGGGTCCCAAAGGGCTGCTCGCCGGAAAGACGTAGCGCCCTTCGCTATCTATCGGCGGCACGATCTCGAAGACGGCCGAGTAGTTGCCTTCCGGACTGCTCGGGTCGTTGTTGAAGACGAGCATGTTCCCGCCGCCCGGCAAGCTCTCGGGAATCCAGCGAACGTCGTGCTGTCCGAATAATTGCCGCGCCGATTCGTCACCATGCCCATAAGTCCTGGGGTTTCCCCAGCGATACAAGAGATCGCCTCCCTTGCCCCAGCGCCCACCCGAGTGCCCCGCGGCCTCCTCCGTCGTGGTGCTGTGGTCGAGGATCCATATCTCGTGGAACCGCGGTGTGCTCACTGCGATTTGGTCGAGCGCCGCGTTATAGGCGATGGCGTTGGTATGAAGATAATCGGAGAGCAAGTCCTGGGAGCTCGTATCGGCTGCCATGTAGCCGAGAGCCTTGAGCCTTTCGAGCTCCTCCGCAGGAAACTCCGTGCGCTCGCCATCGCCGTGGAGGTTGATGAGCTCCGGATGTGATCGCGGGTCACCGTAGCCTTCCAAATCGGGATCGTGATCTTGAACGAGGTGATCCCATGCATGCCACTCCCAAACGATGCGAGCTCCATCCGGCCGTACGGGCTCGAGCAACATATCGGGCCAAAGCCCCGCCTCCAGTATCGCGTCTGGCCGGCGACCGGCGCGAAGAACTTCCTCCGTGGATTTTCTCTCCCACGCGATGGCGAGGACGTTTCCGTTCGGGAGCGGCTCGTTGTCGTGGTGCATGAGGCGCTGTTCGTTGGCGAGCTTGAAGTCCCAGACGAGGTCGCCGTCCCATGTGAATTCTTGAATGCGGCCGCCGTGGCCTCCGATGGAGAACACGGGCACTTCAGGCTCGCGGCCCGCACGTAGAAGATGGCCGTTATCCAGCAAGTAGACGCTGACCCCGGGGGCGTAGTCGCTCTCCCATGTGTGCACGACCTGGCCGTCGTTGTCGATGAGATAAGTGACGCCCGAAAGGAGCGGAGAGAAGAGAACGTAGCCGGCGGAGACGGAAGCCTTCTTGACGAGAAGACCTCGAGGCGGCTCGTCGGCAAGATCTTCCGTCGTTTCGGTCGCCGAGGATGCCGTGTTGGAAGACGGAGGCAAGCTTCCGAGCGGAACGGGCATGATGTTCCACGTGAACCGACCGAGATCGTCCTCGAATGTCCATAAGGTCTCTCGCTGCCAGCCGTCGTCAGAAAGAACGTAACGCCTCAGCTCGCCCTGATCGTCGCTCGCGACGTAAAGCTCGTTGCGACCGTCCTCGTCCAAATCGAGAAGAATGGAGGCGTGCTCGAAACCCGAGGAGTCCGCATCGATGAGCTCCTTTTCCCACATGCCCTCGCGCGGCCGCAAAAGCCAGAGGCCGGCTTTGTACGTCGCCGCCACCATTTCCTTCTTACCGTCGCCATCCACGTCACCCACGGTGAGAAAACGACACAGCTTGTCGTCGAGGGTGGCCACGATATTGGCCGCGGTTGGATCCGTGTCATGATCGTATCGGCGAATCTCCACCTTCCCCCCGGAGATCGCTTCCACGGACACGTAGAGCTCGTCGCGCCCGTCGCCATCGAGGTCGTCGACGAGGATCTCCTTGGCGTGGCGGTCTCCGAGGTCGACGACATCCACGCGGCCTTCGCCGGAAGCGGGGACGTAGCGCGCGACTTTGCCGGGCTGCGCCGTTCCATCCACCTTGTTGGGTGCGGTAGGCGTGGCGTAAATCTCGAGGATACCGTCGCCGTTCAAATCCCCGAGCTCGATCTCGTGGACGACAGTCTCGGGCGTACGGTCGAGCTCCTCGACGGAAAAACCACCCTCGCCGTCTGGCCGCAAAACCGCGACCACGCCTTGGTCGTGCGTTGCGACGACGATGGCCTGGGAGCCGTCGCCGTAGATGTCTCCGATCTCGGCGTCCCGCATCCGGCTGAACTTTCCGCCGAAATCGACGTCCCAGAGCGTGTCCAAGCTGCCATCGGCGCCCCATAGCTTCACGACCGCCCGGGTGCCGCCGAGGGTCAGCAAGCTCGATCGATAGGCCATCGCCTTGTGGAAGACATTGCTGTCCGGGTCCTCGATGAAGCGGTAGCGCCACGCTCCACCCTCGCGCGTGAGAATCCCAAGGCGCGCAGGGAGCGGGTTGGGAGAGCCGTCTGCGTTCTCGCCGAGAGCCGCCATACTCAGAACGAGCGCCTGATCGAGGTCGGGACCACCTCCGTCGCCGCAAGCACCTGGAAACAAAGCGGTCGTGACCAGCACAGCCGGAGTCCACCATTTCGCGTGTTTCTTCATGCGCCAGAGCATACAATACATACCCAATTTAGGAGGCTGAGCCATGAATCGACCTGTCCTGGGCCTTTCGTTTCTTTTGGTCCTATCCCTCGGAAGCGTCGCTTCCGCTCAAGACACGAGCACATTGGAGCTCGTGCTGAGCCAGCTCGAGTGGCGCAATATCGGCCCCGCCATCATGGGCGGGCGCATCGACGACTTTGCCGTTGTGGAATCGAACCCGCATATCGCGTTCGTCGCGACCGCGTCGGCCGGCGTCTGGAAGACGTCGAATAACGGTGTGACGTGGAAGCCGCTCTTCGATGATCAGCCGATCTCGAGCATCGGCAATATCGCGGTGGCCGCGTCCGACCCTTCGATCCTCTGGGCGGGAACCGGCGAGCCTGCGAATCGCCAGAGCTCGTCCTGGGGTGATGGCGTCTACAAGTCGACCGATGGCGGAGAAAGCTGGAGCCACATGGGCCTCGAGAATACGCATCACATCGGCGGGGTCCACATCCACCCGCGAAACCCGGATATCGTCTATGTTGCGGCGATCGGTCATCTCTGGGGTCCCAACGAGGAGCGCGGTATCTACAAGACGACCGATGGCGGCAAAACCTGGACGAATACGAAGTTCATCGACGAGAACACCGGCTTCATCGATCTGGCCATGGATCCCGAGAGCCCGGATACGCTCTACGCCGCGGCTTATCAGAGGCGGCGCCGGGCCTACGGGTTCAACGGTGGCGGGCCGTCGGGCGGCCTCTACAAAACGACCGACGGCGGCGCGAGCTGGAAGAAGCTCACCGAGGGGCTTCCCAGCGGAGATATGGGGCGCATCGGGATCGATATCTATCGCAAAGACCCGCGCATCGTCTACGCGATCATCCAGAACAAGGAGGGCGGCATCTTTCGCTCCGAGGACAAGGGCGCGAGCTGGACGCGGATGAGCGATACCAATCCCCGTCCGATGTATTACAGCACCATCCGCATCGACCCCCAAAACGACCAGCGCATCTGGGTCATGGGATCGCGGATGTTCTACTCGGAGGATGGCGGCAAGACCTTCGTCGACGATCGCGTGACGATGATTCACGGTGATTTTCACGCGATGTGGATAAATCCTGACAACTCCAACCACATGCTCTTGGGCTCCGACGGCGGCATCCACTATTCCTACGATCGCGGTCTGACATGGGACTTCGTCAATACGCTTGCACTCGGCCAGTTCTACGAAGTTGGCTACGACATGGACACGCCCTACAACATTTATGGCGGGCTCCAAGACAACGGGAGCTGGGGCGGTCCCGTACGCACCCGCTACCAGCAAGGCATCACGAACGAAGATTGGTTCCGCGTCGGCGGAGGGGACGGGTTCTATACTCAGATCGACCCCAACGATCCGACAACCGTTTACGTCGAGTCCCAGAACGGAAACTTGCGGCGGCTCGACCTGGAGAGCCTCGAGACCAAGAGCATCCGGCCCGAGCCGGAGGACGGCGAAGACCGCTATCGGTTCGACTGGAACTCTCCTGTGCTGCTCTCGCCGCACGACGCGACGACGATCTATTACGGCGGGAACCGTTTGTTCACGTCCAAGAATCGTGGCGACGTGTGGACGCGAAGCGTGGACTTGACGAAGAACATGGACCGCGACGAGATGCCGATCATGGGTGTAATGCCGAGCGACGAGACGCTGTCGCGCAATGACGGGATCTCGAGCTACGGCCAAATCATCACGATTAGTGAGTCACCGCTCCAAGCGGGGCTTCTTTACGTGGGGACCGACGACGGCAACCTGCAAGTCTCGCGTGACGGCGGCGAGAGCTGGACCAACGTCTTCAAAGGACTCACCGGCGTTCCCGACCCGACCTATGTCAGTCGTGTGGTGGCCTCACGCTATGCGGAAGGACGCGTCTACGCGACGCTCGACGGGCACCGCAACGACGACTTCGGCACCTACGTCTTTGTGAGCGACGACCACGGAAAAAGCTGGCGCCGGATCACGAGCGGCATTCCCGAAGGTCACACGATGAACGTCATCCGCGAGCATCCACGCAATGAGAATCTGCTCGTCCTCGGGGGAGAGCTCGGCGCTTACGTGTCGTTCGATCGCGGCGCGATGTGGCACGAGCTTACCGGCCCGCTCCCTCGCGTTCCTGTCGACGACATCACTATCCATCCACGCGAGAACGATCTCATTCTGGCAACCCACGGACGCAGCATCTGGGTGCTCGACGATATGACGCCACTCGAAAATATGAGCGAGTCTGTGATGAGCGCCGACCTCCATCTATTCGAGATCCGCGATGCGATCGGCTACCGGTCCTTCCGTCACAAGGGAAATACCGGGCACAAGATGTTCATTGCTCCCAATCCACCCGAGGGCGCGCTCGTCTTCTATTACGTGAAGGAAGAGAGCGAAAGTGAGGTCCACATCGTTGTCACCGACGCCGCGGGACAAGTCGTGCGTGAGCTCGAAGGCTCGGGGCAGCGTGGGCTGAACCGCGCCAACTGGGACCTGAGATACGACGCGGTGATACCGGATAGTTCGACAGGTGGGTTCGGTGGTCCGCCACCGGGGCCGAGGGTGCTCCCGGGGACGTACACCGTCAAAGTGATGCTAGGCGACCACGAGGCGATGCGCTCCGTGAGCGTGAGCGATGACCCCAATGTTCGCGCTACATCCAGCGATCGGCGCGCCCACCTGGACTACTTGCTGGAGCTGCGAGGCTTGATCTCGGAGATGCACGAGTCCCATCAAATGGCGGCTGACCTCGACGAGCAGCTCACGAGCCTCGGCGCGTCGCTCGACAAAGCGGACACGGCGCCCGAGTCCGTGACGACGGCACTCGCTGCCGCTCAAGAGAAAGTCAGCGAGGCCGCGAGACTCTTGTCTCGCGATGAAGGCCGGCGCGGCTTCGGCGGTGGCGGCCCGCGGCCTCTATTCCAAAGAATGTCACGGAGGGCGCGCGCCGTCGACGGATATACCGAAGCGCCGAGCGCACAGCAGAAGTCCCAGCTGACCGCGTGGTCGCGGGAGGTCACCGAGCGCAAGAGCGCGCTCGACGCCGCCGTGAGCGGAGAAGTGGCGGCGCTCAACCGCGCGATGGAGAAGAGCGCAGTTCCCCGGATTCTGGCAAGACCGGTAGGACGCCCGACATCTCAATAATTAGCCATCAATGATTAATAGGCCGCCGGCTCACTTGATGCATACCGCCTTGACGGCTTGGAGGTCGAGGAGGCGGCGACGACCTTGCGGATGCCGTCCTGGAGCAGCGTCGTCATTCCCTCTTTCACGGCTTGGGTCCGGATCTCATGGACGGAGGCGCGCTTGGCGATCATCCGTTTGAGCGTGTCGGAGGCGACGAGGAGCTCGTGGAGACCTACTCGTCCCTTATACCCGGTGTCGTTACATTCGTCGCACCCTTGGTGCTGGCACAGAGCGAACTTGGGTCCGTAATTGACACCGAGCGTCGCCCACCACGAAGGCCAGATCCTCACCGCTCGGCGAGAAGAAGAGATGCTGGGCTCCTTCGGTGCCCTCGACCGGCGTCGGCTCGAGCCGGTCGAGCGGGCGCAGGTAGATTTGGGGCTCTCCGTCCACATCCGCCACATAGGCGATATTTTTTCCATCGGGCGAGATGGCTACTTTGCCGCTAGCGCCTGGCCTTTGCGAGATGGGCGCAGAAGATGGAAGCGTCACGATCGTGCGGCGTACACCCTTCGTCGGCGCATCCGTTCCGGCGCCGAGCCACACCGCGACTCCTCCGATGACTGCACCGACCGCCAATAGAGCAAGAGCGGGAATCTTCGAGGATAACGTTTCCGCGGAAACGTCCACGTCTTCAGCGAGCCAAACATCCCCGATGTCTCGAAGCCGACGCTTCGGCTCTTTCTCCAAACAGCGATGCAAGATGCCGCGAACCGGCGCGGTCGCAGGCAACGCGCCCCAGTCCGGCTCGCCCTTCAAGACCTCGACGAAGATGTCCGAAACCGTCTCCCCATCGAAAGCCCTCCTGCCCGTCAGCGCTTCATAGAGGCAACACCCGAACGCCCAGATATCCGTGCGGCGATCGAGATCTTTCCCGCGCGCCTGCTCCGGGCTCATGTAAGACGCGGTCCCCAAGATCGCCCCGAGCGCCGTACCTCTGGTTCTCGTGGGCGATTGCGACGACTCGACGTGGGCAACATCTTCCTGAAGCGCCTTTGCGCGCGCGATGCGCTCGGCGAGGGTTTCTCCCTCGACGAGCTCCATCACGAGAAACGGCGTGCCGTCGACCTTCTCGAAGCCGTGAAGGGTAGCGATGCCGGGATGGTTCAGCTGCGCGAGTAGCTTGGCCTCCCGCTCGAAGCGGGAAAGCCTCTCGCTATCCTTCGCGAGCTCGGCCGGCAGGACTTTGATGGCAACCTCGCGGCCAAGCTTCGTATCGCGAGCGCGGTACACGACGCCCATGCCGCCACGTCCCACTTCGTCGAGAATCTCGTAGTGGGCAAGAGTTTTTCCGACCATGGAACAGAGAAAGTATTGCAGCACAGCTGGAAAGTAAAGAGCCATAAAGGGAGGGTGCTGCCGAAGATCCTTCGTCCTCAAGTGGACGGGTTGAGTTAAAGCGCCTCGTCTCGACGGACAACTGACGGCGAAATGTTTCCGCTGAAACGCCGATGCCCTTTCGAGCTTCGATCATCCGGCCACGTCATGCATCTCTGAAGTACGCTTGAGTTCCTTACTTTATAGCCTTACAATATAGCTATGAAAGCTACCCTTACTTCGAAAGGGCAGATTACGATCCCGGTAAAAATTCGACGGAAGCTCGGACTGAAACCGGGACAGGTTCTCGACTTCGACGAGGAGGCGCCCTATCTTAAGGCAGTACCCGTCTTTGACGAGGAAGCGATGCGTTCCGTCCTCGGGTGTGCCAAGAGTCGGACCGGTATGAAAACTGCTGAATGGCTGGACGAAACGCGCGGGCGCGTGGAATTACCCGAATCGTCCCCATGATTCTCGCTCTCGATTCCTCCGCGCTTTTGTGTATCTTCAATAACGAGCCAGAGGCTGACGCCTGGCTGGAGGCGCTGGTAGGCGCGCGGCGGCAGGGTCCTTTAATCGTTTGCGAAGTCGTCTACGCGGAGCTCGCTCCCGCCTTCCCGGAACAGGATGAGCTTCAGTCGGCGCTGAGTCGCCTCGGGGCACGGTTCGATCCCATTCAGAGTCAAGCGGCTTGGCTTGCGGGGAGCACGTTCAAGACCTATCGCCGGGCGGGTGGCCCACGCGAGCAGTTGATCCCGGACTTCCTTGTCGCGGCTCACGCCCAAGTGCAGGCAGACCGGCTTGCGGCCACCGACCGCGGCTACCTTCGGAAGTACTTTCCCAATCTCGCGTTACTTCGACCGTGATGTTCCACCCTCAACGAGTTCGAAGAGCTCGAACGACTCGCACCGTCGGGCAACTGACTCGGGATCAATTAAGCCAGCTCCGGGATACCACGAAGGCATGGAGCTCCAAGATCTGATCGTTCGAGAGCAGTGAGCCGAACGCGGGCATCGTGGTCCCGGGTACGCCGCTCGCGGTCTTGTCGACGAAACGCGACAGCTCGAGCGTGGTTCCGAATATATTTGGACCGCGCCCGCCTCCGGATTTGTGGCAACCCACGCAGCGGCCGCGATAGGTCCGTTCGGCCTGGACCATCGCGTCGGCGTCTCCGGTGAACGGATTCGACTCGCCGGAGGACTGCCTCAGCTGCGGTGCACTCAAACCGGCGATCGGCTCCGAGCCTTCGGTTGCGGGAAAGCCGTAGCCGGGCAAGACGCGGCCGCCGAGGGTATGGCCGGGCTCGCCGACTCTCGGCAAGCCTCCCTCGAGGGTGACGAGGTTGCTCCCCGGAGCGATGCGCGCGGGGCCGCCGCCATCGAGCGCGAAGACCCATAGGTTTCCGGCTTTCGGCTCCGTGTAATAAAACGTCATGTCGCCGCCGATGCCGCCAGAGGGGACGGCGAGAAACTGCGTGCCGTCGAGCTCGTAGGTGATGGGGCTTCCGATGATGCCCGATCCCGTCTGGAACTGCCACAGCACGGTGCCGTTATGTGCGTCGAGGGCCATGAAGTAGCCGCGCATGTCTCCGGTGAAAACGAGTCCCGTCGACGTGGTCACCGCGCCCGCCCAAAAAGGCGCCGGGCTCACCGTGCGCCAAACGACCTTCCGCTCGACCACGTCGAAGGCGACGAAGTTGCCGGGGTTGTCGCTTATCATATATTGCTGGTAGTCGGCGCCGAGATACCATTCGCCGTTCGTGGGCACCTCGATCTTGTCCTCGTCCCACATCTTGTAGCCCATCGCCCACTGATTAGACATGAAGTACAAGTAACGAAGGTCCGGGTTATAGGCGAGAGGTTGCCAGTCGATCGCTCCTTCGAGGCTCGGGATGATGGGCCCGTCTCGGGATCGAGGCCGAAGGCCCAGTTGATGCCTGGCACGATGGGCTCGCCGTAGATGAACTGCCCGTTCGTTCGATCGAGTGCGTAGAAGAAGCCGTTCTTGTCGTGGTGGAAGAGCGCTTTGACGAGGCCGCGATCGCCGAGCTCGACATCCGCGAGCACGGGCGTGCTCACCGCGTCGTAGTCCCAGCAATCCCACGGGGTGTATTGGAAACCCCAGTCGATGGCGCCGCTATCCACGTCGATCGCGATCGTCGAGGCCGTCCATTTGTTGTCGCCCTTTCGGACGTGACAGTTCCACGGCGCCGCGTTGCCTGTGTTCCAGTAGACGAGGTTCAACGCCGGGTCGTAGACGCCCGTTGTCCACGTCGGTCCGCCACCGTTTTTCCAAGTATCGCCGGGCCACGTTTCGTTGCCAGGCTCGCCTGGGCCGGGGATGGTATAGGCCGTCCACCGTAGCTCGCCGGTCTTCGTGTCGAAAGCTTTGACGAAGCCGCGGATGCCGAACTCGCCGCCGGCCACTCCCGTGAGGACCATGTCCTTGATCACGAGAGGCGCGCCCGTAATACTGTAGCCTTGCCGCCAGTCGATGACGGCCGTCTCCCAAACGACGTCGCCGCTCCTCTTGTCGAGCGCGACCATGCGAGCATCCATCGTCCCGACGAAGACGAGCTCACCCCATAGCGCCACGCCGCGATTGATCGAGCCGCAGCAATAGACGCGCTCGGATTCGTCCGAGAGATCGGGATCGTAGCTCCACAGCTTCGCGCCCGTGCGCGCGTCGAGCGCGAAGACGCGGGAGTCGTCCGCGGAGAGATACATCACGCCTTGGTGGATCAACGGTGTCGCTTGTAAGCCGCGGTTGTCCCCTCCGGTGACGAACACCCATGCGGGTTGGAGCCGGTCGACGTTCGCCGGTGTTACCTGATCGAGGCGCACGAAGCGCTGGCCGGAGTAGTCGCGGCCATAGGTCAGCCATGAGGCGTTGTCGTTTGCTGCGTTCTCGAGGTCCTCGGTTGTGACGAGCTGGGCGAACAACGTCGAGCAGGAGAGCGTGACTAGCAGGAAAGCGGTGGCCGTTGAAAGCGGTTTCATGGACGAATTGTAACGACTACCGGAGCCTTCGGATAGGGTCCCATCCCGCGATAAACTACGACCCTTGATCGAGATTCGGGAGGAGCAAGCCCGCGATGAGGCCGGCGTCCGGCGTGTGAACACGGAGGCTTTTGGCCAGCCGGACGAAGCGGAGATCGTCGACGCGCTTCGACAGAGTGGCGTGGATTGTCTCTCTCATTGCGCTCGACGGCGACGATGTCGTCGGGCACATTCTCTTCACGCCGGCGACATTGGAAGACGTCGAGGGAATGGGGCTTGCTCCGATGGCCGTGCAACCGAGTCGGCAACGTGACGGCATAGACTCGAAGCTCGTGCGTCGAGGACTCGATGCGCTGCGGGAGCGGGGTTGCCCCTTCGTCATCGTTCTCGGACATTCCGAATATTACCCGCGCTTCGGATTCGAGCGAGCGAGCGAGCGCGGCATCCGTTGCAAGTGGGACGCGCCCGACGAAGCTTTCATGATTCTCGTTCTCGACGAGGCCGTGATGGCCGGTCTTTCGGGTCTCGCACACTACCGGAGCGAGTTCGGGTGAAGCTCTTGGCTCTTAGCGACCTTCACGTAGGTTTCGAGGAAAACCGTGAAGCGCTCGAAACGCTCGGCGCGCATCCCGACGATGGGCTGATTCTCGGTGGCGATCTCGGGGAAACGATCGAACATCTGGAGATCGTTCTCGAGATCGCGACCGAGCGCTTTGCCCGTGTGCTTTGGGTGTCCGGTAATCACGAGCTCTGGACGCATCCGCATGACGGGCTGCGCGGGGTAGCCAAGTACAAAGCACTCGTCCAGTTGTGCCGCGACTTCGATGTCATAACACCCGAAGATCCGTTCGTCGTTTGGGAAGGGGAGGGTGGTCCTTGCGCGCTCGCGCTTCTTTTTCTGCTTTACGATTACTCGTTCCGTCCCGACGATGTTGCGGCGGAGGACGCTCTCGATTGGGCGGCCGCGGCGGGCATCATGTGCGCCGACGAGCGTTATCTCCATCCCGAGCCGCATGCGAGCCGGCAGGCGTGGTGCAGTGAGCGCTGCGACGCGGCTGAAGCACGGCTTTCGGCGGCCGCGGCTCAGCATCCGCTCGTCATCATTAATCACTTTTCGTTACGGGAGGAGCTCGTGCGTCTCTGGCGCATCCCGCGCTTCTCGCTTTGGTGCGGGACGAAGCGCACAGAAGACTGGCACCGGCGCTTTCGCGCGAAAGTGGTCGTGTATGGCCATCTGCACATGCGCGCCACGGATTGGATCGACGGCGTGCGCTTCGAGGAAGTCTCGCTCGGCTACCCCAAGCACTGGCGTGTGGAGGACGGGATGGACGCCTATTTGCGGGAGATTCTTCCCGGCCCTTCAGCTACCTGAGCGGCACCACGTCACGCATGACGAGGCGCACTTCTTCGTCCGCCTTGCACCGGAAGCTAGCGGCGACCGCGTGCCGGCGGCTATAGGATAGCGCCGTGAACTGCCAGCTTGAGGGGTCGTCCTCAAGCCGCGGGTCGAACGCTATCGAGATGGCTCTGTCGAACAAGAAAGAAAAATGTGACAGAGGGATCGCGAGTCCCATCCCGCGCGCTTTGATGTAAGACTCCTTCAGCGTCCAGTACAGAAAGAAGCGGTCGAGCTGCTCTTCCTCAGGTAGCTTTCGGAGCGCCGCCACTTCCGTTGGTGAAAAAAAGCGGTGGGCGATGTCGAGAAGCTTGCCGCTCCGCTCCCGATCTTCGACGTCCACGCCGATCTCCCGCTCGCGCGCGACGATACACGCGATGAGACCGTTCGTGTGCGAGACGTTGAATTTGAGCGAGCGCGCGCTTTCGGGCTCCGCGATTTCCGGCCGCCCGTATTCGTTCATGACAAAGCGCCACTCCTTGGGGTCGACCTCTTCGTAGCGGGACAACACCGTGCGGACGAGCGCTCGCGTAACGAGGCAGCTGTGCTGGTCCTTCTCGAAACGAAAGCGGTCGCGTTTTTCGCGCTCGTCCTCCGTCAAGAGGGCGTCATAGGCACGAAGAAGCTCGGGATCTCTTATGCGGTCCGGCTCGACCATCCAGAGATGGGCTTCGTGCTCACCGAGCTTCGTGCTTCACCTCGCCCCCAATGATCGTATAGACGACTTCCGTGTCTCGGATCTCGTCGTCCGGGATCGTGAGGATGTCTTTCGAGAGGACGGTGATGTCGGCATATTTGCCCGCCGTGAGCGTTCCTTTCACGTCTTCTTCGAACGCCGCACGCGCGTTGTTAATCGTGTAGGACTCGAGCGCTTGCATGCGCGTCATCGCTTGATCGGCGTTGAAGATGGAGCCGTCGGGGAGGCGCCGGGTGACCGAGCAATCGAAGCTTGCAATCGGGTCGATCTCTTCCACCGGCGGATCGGTGCCGTTTTGCACGACGGCACCGGAGTCGATCATCGAGCGGTAGATGTAGCCCTGCTCGCGCGTGCGCTCGTCGCCGAGTCGCTCGTCCACACACGGCCCGTCGGAGCAGGCGAAGATGCCCTGGATGCCAGGGATGACGCCGAGCTCGGCGAAGCGCGGAAGATCGTCGGGGTGGGTCACTTGGGCGTGCTCGATGCGCATCTCAGGTCCGCTTTCTCGGGATGGTTCTCGAACTCTCGCTCGTAGATGTTGAAGAGCTCGCGCGCCGCGCGGTCGCCGATCCCTTGGATGGTCATTTGATAGTCGTGCTCGATGGCGAGCGCGGCGGACGCTTCGATCTCGGTCACGGGGGTCACTTCGAAGCCGGAGCTTCTCGGTAGGTCGTTATAAGGCTCGAGAAGCCAGCCGCCATGGGTGCCGAGCGCGCCGTCGAGGACTTTCTCGCCGATGGTGCGGATGGTGAGATAGCCGTTGCCATAGCCGAGGAGGCGGTAGTCGTCGAGCTTGTCTTCCATGTCTTCTGCGGTCTCCTGGATCGCCATGTAGAGGCGAAGCGGCAAATTGCCTTCGTCGGCCATCGTCTTCAGGAGGTCGAGCGTCTCGAAGCTCGAGCCCATGTCGTGGAAGCTGGTGATGCCGTTTTTCAGCGCGTCCTCGGCGGCGAGCGCTATGTGGTGGCGGCTCGCACGGTCGATCTCCTCGGGCGTACGCTGGGCCTGATAGTCGGCTAGCGCTTGGCGCGCAAGGTCCGCGGAGCCTTCCCGCAGCATCCCGATGGCGTTGCCATCCGCGTCCCGGACGATCTCGCCGCCCGACGGGTCTAAGCTGTCACGGGTTATGCCAGTGGCCTCCATCGCTTTCGCGTTGACGAAGACGCTGTGGCCGCTCGTGTGGCTCAGGAATACCGGGTTTTCGGGGCTCACGGCACTCAAGCTGTCATGGGTGGGGAGTCCCTCTATGTTAGGGGTCGGGCGCTTCTCCCATTTGTCCTGGTGCCAGCCTCGGCCGACGATCCACTCTCCCGGCTCCACTTCGGACACGGCTTCTTCGACCATGCCGACGATGTGGTCCCAGTCCTTCGCGTGTCGGAGGTCGAGCTCCGTAAGCGAGGCGCCGTAGCTCATCCAGTGGCCATGGCCTTCGATGAAGCCGGGAATCGCGAGCTGGCCGTCGAGGTCGATAACTCGTGTGTTCTCACCGATATAGGCTTCGATCTCCTCGTCGCTGCCGAGCGCTTGTGCCTCCGGCATGGACGCGTCGACGGTGACGATTTTGCCGCCGCGCAGGACGAGATCGGCGGGCTCGGTGCCGTTTCCGCCGCCGCTGCTGCAGGTCGCGAGTGCGAGGATCGAAAGAACGCAAATTCCTTGATAATTCATGGCTTCCGAGTCTACAACACACGCGACATCCTTGACACCTTTCCGCCAAGCGCTATACTGAAAGCAAGAAATCAATGAAAATTATGAACGGGCAGAGCTTCGACATCACGAGCATCGTCATTATTAACGGGAGGTGCGGTCCTCCCTAGGCATCTATCGAAGCCGAACGGCCCCGCATCCTTCAAGGATGTCGGGGTTTTTTTAGTGTCTCACTCGGGGATGGTTGAAACCCCTCGCCTTTAGGAGAAGCCTTAAGGAGGCATGCGGTACGGTCTCCGGATGAAAGGATACCGGAAATCATCGCACACGACGTACCAGTTAAACTA
>Ga0310123_10000020_pt1 | contig 134207 bp, 85 predicted proteins | sample CB6_AW_1057_MG_FD_203505 | JGI IMG/M metagenome (GOLD analysis project Ga0310123, IMG submission 203505) | Marine microbial communities from Western Arctic Ocean, Canada - CB6_AW_1057 | ecosystem: Environmental > Aquatic > Marine > Oceanic | place: Canada: Western Arctic Ocean | collected...
CCGGACTGAAGAATGCAGCCACCAAATCAACACGGGTCATCGCGCAAAAGCTGCGTGAAAAAGGCGTCGATGTTACGGAATTGATCTCTGCTGCAGGACTTCCGGAACCAGAATGAGCCGATGTTTGAGACACGGTCAAGGTTCTTTTTCGGTCGAATGTTATTGCATTGAAATGTGGCTTCCGTCCGAAATTTTTCCGTCCTCACTATGTTACCTGATCATAACCCAAGCACACTCATTGAGTTCCTGAATGATGATTCAAAAAATGACCCTGGCTCTGCTGGTGCCGACGTGTTTCACGGTGCGTGTGTTTGCTGAGGGGGATTACTTGAACTTCAGCCGCGACATTCTGCCGCTGCTGTCCGAAAATTGCTTCAAATGTCATGGACCTGATGAAGCCAATCGACAGTCCGGATTGCGCCTGGACAAACACGAGTCGGCCTTGGTCGCACTGGAGTCAGGGAAGCATGCCATTGTACCAGGCAGCAGCGGGCAAAGTGAATTGTTCGCCCGCATCACCTCCAGGGACGTCGACATAAAAATGCCTCCGCCTGATTCGGGAAAGAAACTGACCGAGTCGCAAATTGCAATGATCAAAAGGTGGTTGGATGATGGAGCAGAATGGTCCGGCCACTGGGCATTTCAATCGCCAGAGAAACCGCACATTCCTCCTGCGGTTGTGGGTTGGCAGACAAATATTCCAATCGACAACTTCATCCACACGAAGCTGAAGCAGGCCAATCTTGTACCGGAACACCGTGCCCGGAAGGAAACCCTGATTCGTCGAGTCACGCTGGATCTGACAGGTTTGCCTGCCACCATTCAGGAAGTGGATGAATATCTTGCCGACGAGTCTGATCAGGTATGGGAACACGTTGTGGACCGTCTGCTTCGCTCTAAAAAATACGGCGAGAACATGGCGAGAATCTGGCTGGATGCAGCTCGATATGGAGACACACACGGTCTGCATTTGGACAACGAACGGTCGATCTGGCTTTATCGCGACTGGGTGATTAAAGCTTTCAATGATAATCAGCCGTTTGATCAGTTTACCGTGGAACAGATTGCAGGTGATCTTTTGCCGAATCCCACGCTGAGTCAGCGCGTTGCGACAGGATTCAATCGATGCAATGTCACGACCAGCGAAGGAGGATCAATCGACGATGAGTATTACATGCGCTACGCCGTCGATCGGGTCGAGACGACATCAACTGTCTGGCTGGGTCTGACCGCAGGATGTGCAGCTTGCCATGATCATAAGTTTGATCCCCTGACACAAAAGGAGTTCTATCAGCTGTTTTCATATTTCTTCAGCCTGACTGAAAGGGCTATGGACGGCAACGCTCTGTTGCCTCCACCCGTTGTGAAAGTTCCCAGTCCCATCCAGACGCAACAGCAAAATCATTACACCCGGGAACTGGCGGCAATGGATGCACGGATCAATACGCTGATTTCTGAATACAAATACACCGATCCGAAGGCGACTGAACCTTTGGGTACGTTAACAGACGAACAGTTCGTCTGGATCGACGATGAGATTCCTGCCGGAGCGAAACCGGAAGGCACGAGTCCGTGGAAGTTTGTGGAAGCCCCGGATCACCCGGTTTACAGCGGAATGAAATCCACTGTCCAAACGGGTGAACGTGACACGATCACTCAGATTTTTTTTACCGGAGCAGCGGACAAACTGAAGATCAGTGTGAATGCACGGCTGTTTGCCCACGTATATCTCGATCCGCAAAATCCGCCACAAACGCTGCAGGTACAGTTCAATGACGGCACATGGGAACATCGAGCATCCTGGGGAGCCGACAAGGGATTTTTAGCTGGTCGCAACGACGTCACGAATCGGCAAATGGGAAAACTGCCGGAAACCGGGAAATGGGTCCGGCTGGAAGTTACGGCTGCAGCGGTTGGGCTTGCTCCTGGGGCAGAATTAAATGGCTGGGCGTTCATGCAGGTTGGCGGCACCGTGTATTGGGATACGGCCGGCACTGTGTTCCAGACAGTTTCTCAGGAGCAAAAACGTTCGCTGTTCGCCTGGGAACAGTTTCGAGCCGAAGTAAGGCATCCCGCACTGCCGACTGAGATTCAGAAGCTGCTGGACATCGAGAAAGGCCAACGATCTGCTGAACAAACTGAACATCTCACTCGCTACTACGTTCAGCACGTAAATCCGGATTCAGGGGCCAGACTGGCACAGCCGGTGGCGAAGCAGACTGAATTGAAGACTCAGCTGGCTGAACTGGAGAAATCCATACCGGCAACTCTGGTCATGGAAGAACGCCCCGAGCCCAGACAGGCTTATATTCTGGAACGAGGTCAATACTCGGCAAAACGAGAACAGGTTTCGTCTGCTGTGCCGGAATGGCTGGCTTCTCCAGTCGGAAACGCTCCGGACAATCGACTGGGCCTTGCACAGTGGCTGGTTCAGCCAAATCATCCACTCACAGCAAGGGTTACCGTCAATCGATTCTGGCAGCAGCTTTTTGGGACGGGTCTGGTAAAAACTTCCGAGGATTTTGGGGTGCAGGGCGAACATCCGTCACATCCGAAACTGCTGGACTGGCTGGCGGTCGATTTTGTTGAATCCGGATGGGACGTAAAGCGCCTGCTGAAACAGATCGTGATGTCGGCGACTTATCAGCAGTCGTCACGAATGACATCAGAGAAACTGACGACGGATCCGGAGAATCGACTACTGGCTCGAGGTCCGCGATTTCGACTCGATGCCGAAGTGATTCGCGATCAGGCACTGGCAGTCAGTGGGTTGCTGGTGGAAACGATTGGCGGGAAAAGTGTGAAACCCTATCAGCCGGCCGGTTTATGGAAGCCGGTTGGATTCGGCGGCAGCAACACAGACACGTTTATTCAGGACACAGGTGACAAACTGTTCCGTCGCAGCATGTACACGTTCTGGAAACGCACGGTCCCGCCGCCATCGATGGCGGCCTTCGACGCCCCCGATCGTGAGACGTGCCAGGTGCGTCGCGCTCGCACGAATACACCGTTGCAGGCGCTGGTGTTGATGAACGACGTACAGTACGTCGAGTCAGCTTGCAGGTTCGCCGAGCGAGTGATAACCGAGGGTGGAGTAGAGACAGAAGAACGTGTCACCTTCGCATTTCGATCGCTTTTGAGTCGTCGTCCGACGGCCACTGAACTGCGTTCGCTTTCGAATCTGTATGAGGAGTATCTGAATGTGTTCAGGAACGATCCTGAATCTGCAACGAAGTTGCTGGCCGCCGGAGAATCATCTCGTAACGATCAGCTGGACATCGGTCAACTGGCCTCCTGGTCAATGGTGACTCATGTGCTGCTGAATCTGAGTGAAACAGTGACAAAAGGTTAGTTGACCGCACGCGACAGTTTATCGGACTGCGATACGTTGACTGTGACTTTGTGTGTTGTCTGAGTCTTGTGTTTCCTGTGACAGGAAAAAACGGATCTATCATATGAATCCAGTCCGAGAATCAGCACTGATTGAAACGCGCCGACATTACTTTGGTCGAATGTCGACCGGGATCGGTTCCGCAGCCCTCGCGTCGCTTATCAATCCGCAGATATTCGCCGGGAGCCCTGTTGATTCGGTGAGGACCACGGGAGGCGTCCCAGGACTAAGTCATTTTCCCGCAAAGGCTAAACGTGTGATTTACCTGTTCATGTCGGGTGCACCGTCGCAGCTGGACATGTGGGATTACAAGCCAAAGATGAATGACTGGTTCGACAGGGATTTACCGGATTCCGTGCGGAATGGTCAGCGTATCACGACCATGACTTCAGGACAAAAACGGTTTCCGATTGCGCCATCGATTTTCAGATTCAGACGGCATGGTTCCAGCGGGATATATGTCAGCGAATTGTTGCCATACACGGCAAAAATGGTCGATGATCTGGCCGTCATCAAGACGGTTCATACTGAAGCCATCAACCACGATCCGGCGATCACATACATTCAAACCGGCAGCCAACTGCCGGGGCGCCCCAGCACAGGCGCATGGTTGTCGTACGGTCTGGGCAGTCTGAACAAAAACCTGCCCGCCTTCATGGTGCTGCATTCGACTGTCAATGGTGGCTTCGGCGGGCAGGCACTGTATTCCCGACTGTGGGGGTCTGGTTTTCTGTCGACTCGACACCAGGGAGTCAGCCTGCGTTCGACCGGTGACCCGGTGTTGTATCTGTCGAATCCGGAAGGGATGTCAGCATCAATGCGTCGACGAATGCTGGATGAACTTGTCCGACTGAATGCCGAGCGTTTCAGTGAGGTTGGAGATCCGGAAATTCAGTCTCGGATTGCTCAGTATGAAATGGCCTATCGTATGCAGACTTCGGTCCCGGAGTTGACCGATGTTTCAGATGAAACGCGCGAGACACTTGAAATGTACGGGCCCGAAGTTTCGAACCCAGGCACCTTCGCTGCGAATTGTCTGTTGGCCCGCCGCATGGCCGAACGCGGCGTCCGCTTCACGCAGGTCTTTATCCGCCAGTGGGATCAGCACGGAAACCTGCCCAATGACATTCGTCGTCAGTGCAGGATCGTTGACCAGCCGTGCCACGCACTGGTGCAGGACTTGAAACAGCGAGGATTACTCGAAGACACTCTGGTGATCTGGGGTGGAGAGTTCGGGCGGACGATTTACTGCCAGGGCGAATTGACAAGAACCAAATACGGTCGCGACCATCATCCTCGGTGCTACACCAAGTGGATGGCCGGTGCCGGGATCAGAGGGGGCATTGATTACGGCAGGACGGACGATTTCAGCTATAACGTCATCGAAAACCCGGTGCACATCCACGATCTGAACGCAACGGTTCTGCAGCAACTGGGTGTCGATCACGAACATCTGACCTTCCGGTACCAGGGACGTGATTTCCGTCTGACCGATGTGCATGGCAAGGTTGTAACAGGGATCCTGACGTGAGTCGCACCCTTCTGGAAATCTACTCCGACTACATTTGACCATGGTGCTATCTCAGTACCGTGCGTATTGACAGGCTGCAGACGGCGTGGAACATCGATGTCCGCTTCGTGCATTTTCCACTGCACCCGGAAACACCACCGGAAGGATGGACGCTGGAGCAACTCTTTGCCGGTCGCGACATCGACATACCCTCCGCGCAAGCTCGAATGAAACGTTTGATGGCTGGCGAAGGTCTGCGGTACGGCGAACGCACGATGACGTACAACAGTCGTCTGGCTCAGGAACTTGCCGCCTGGGCAGTTACGCAGCCTGGTGGCACGCAAATTCACGACCGGCTGTTTCAGGCCTATTTTGTAGACGGAATCAACCTTGCGTCAGTCGACAATCTCACGGTGATTGCAACCAGCGCTGGGCTGCCGGCAGAAAACTGCCGCGACGTGCTGGTATCGAGAAGATATCAAGATGCCGTGGACAGGGACTGGAAACGCTCAAGAACGCTGGGATTGACGGGAGTGCCGGCGTTCGTGGTCAGAGGAAACGCTGTCACAGGTGCTCAACCATACGAGGTACTCGAACAACTGCTGGAACATTCCGGTGCGGAACGCAGATCATCAATGCGGAGTCACGAGGACGCACGGCCGGAATGAAGTGCATTCCGATTATCACGCTCAGTTCGGGACGAAGGAGGAGTGACGTTTTCCAGGTCTTTCACGGTATCTCATCGAATCAGGCCGCCTCGCCGGAAATTGTTGTCGGGAAACACGGCAGACTCCAGATACGTGCCATTCGCTGGACGTCACATGATCTGCGTTACTCGAATGCATAAAATACACTGAAACACTTCAATCAGAAACGGAGGAAACTATGACTGGAACCGGGCAACACAGCCAGAGTGAAATGTCACTGAATCGCCGAAAATTTTTGAAGACCGGCACTTGTGGGCTTGCAGGGGCAGCTGCACTGGCGAAAACCTGGCCAGCCGCCATGGCGGCAAAAAAGACTTCAGATTCGACCCACGGTCGGATCACAATCACTGACATCGAAACGCACGAAATCAAACCCGATTACCTGGACTGGCTCCGGTATGAGTTGAATCACTACTACGGTCCGACCAGTCGCACCATATATGTTGTTCATACAGACAGAGGACTTTACGGGCTGGGCGAGGGAAACGAGTCGCCGGACGTACTGCAGAAATATATTGGCACAAGTCCGTTCGACTGGATTGGAGACGAAACTTCGATCGCGATGGCGAAGGCGACGTACGATCTTATGGGCAAGGCAGCGGGGGTGCCCGTCTATAAGCTGTTTGGGCAGCGGTATCGCAGGTGGGTTCCTGTCGGTTCCTGGACGGTCTCGACACATCCGTCGCACATGGCCGAGGCCGTGAGGAAATATTCGGCCATGGGATATCGGTGGATGAAATATCACCTTTCGCCTTTCGAGAACGTTTTCGATCAGCTCGAAGCAATGGAACAGGTCGCACCGAAAGGGTTCAAGCTGCAGTTCGATCTCACAAGATTTCAGCACTATGGGCACAACCCGGACCTGGTGGAACGGATCTCACGCTCTCCCATCGCCGGCAGCTTCGAAGATCCACTGGAAACGTCGGATATAGATAGCTACATCGATTTACGAAATCGCATCCGGCTGCCGGTGCTCATTCACGGCAGCCGGCTGGAATACGGCTATGAGGCAATGCGGCGGGCAGCAGACGGTTATATCATCGGGCACCATAAGCTGGGACTGGTCATGCAGAGAGCCGGACTTTTTGCTGCAGCAGGCGTGCCATTCATGGTGCAGTGGGTTGGAGGTCACATCACTCGGGCCATGACGACTCACATGCAGGCAGCATTCAAGACGGCCAGCCTCCACTTTCACACCGACGCCGAGACGTGGAAATCCGATGTAGTCCGGGAGCGACTTGAGCCCACGAACGGTTTCATTCGAGTCCCTGAACGCCCGGGTCTGGGGGTCACGCTGGATCGCGACGAACTGGAACGACTGAAGGCCAATACTCCTGTGGAACAACCTCCGTATATCCTCAGGAGCCGTTTTCAGAATGGGACAATGATGTACAACATTATGCGTCCTCCGGAAACGGCACACTTTATGGTGTTGCCTGATCGGTGGCGGTTGATCCCATTGAGTTTCGACGCACCGATCACGACCGATTACTGGGATGACGACGGTTCACCGGAGTTCAGGGTCATGTTCAGCCGACTGGAGGCTGAGCAAATGGTCCTCGAGCAGACATGATGCAGGTGATCCGAATTGGTCGTTTCAGGGCTGCAGTGATGGAGGGCAATGACTGATATGTTTGGCAGAGATCCTGTCACCAATCCTGGACTCGGTTGAAACCGACGTGTATCTGCGAATGGGGACTGCGGTGCAGACTGCACGCCGACAGATTCTTTTCGACTGCAGTGTGTGCATGTCCAGTAACGGCGACACAGATTTCTGTTAGGGGCCTGAAAACTTTTTCACTCCCGACACATCGGACGATGTGGTTCTTGAACCTCCCACACTGCTTCAGTGACCTCGATCGGTTGTTCTGTGAAGATCTGGCAGCAGGAATCCGCCGATTGAGTGATCTGGTTTCTGTGGCGCTTCGCCGCCAGAGGGAACAGTGCCGACGGCGTCACCGTGTCCGCGTCCCCATTTCATGCTGCGGTTCCGTTTCACTCTGTGTTGCTACATGAGGTTCTGCGGCATGGGTTCCTGCATCCGTTTTACCGAACGCCGTTTGAAATCAGGCTCAGCCGGCATAATTTCCAGTACGTGCGGTCTAGTGTTTTCTGTTTGTCGGTCCGGGCGGGGGTATTCCGGGCTGATACCAGGACTGGCGAGACGACGGCAGTGATGGGAAACCTCCTTCAATAGAAAGGTTCCCATTAACAAACAGCGGACTGTTCGTCGTAAAATGGAAATGCTGGAGTTGCACGGAATTTATCACCAGGCAAAAAAACAGTCTCAGAGAAAGTGCATCCAGCTCAACTCCGGCTGATAGCCGATGCGGAGGTCTCGTTCTGGACTGATGCCAATATCACCGAAGCATTCACAGCAATCTGGTCGTGTAGAATCCACGTGATTGAGGCCAGGACTCTTCGACTTTCGTCGGACGCCCTCTATGACTCGAATTCTCAGTTTGGTCTTTTTCCTCTCGGGGGCGTCCGCACTTGTCTTTGAGACTCTGTGGTTTCGCCTTGCCGGACTTGCGCTGGGAAACAGTGTGTGGGCTACGAGTCTCGTCTTGGCGAGTTTCATGGGCGGATTGGCGATCGGCAATGCGCTTGCCGGGCGTTACGGACATCAGATCAGGCGACCAATCCGCTTTTATGCCCTGCTCGAAGTGCTCATTGGTGTTGCAGGGCTGATTTTGGTTTGCGTGTTTCCGACGTTGAACCAGCTGTTGAGTCCATTCTTCAGTGGGCTGATCGACCGGCCTGTTGAGTTGAATCTGTTGCGGGTCAGTCTGGCCTTTTCCTTCATGCTGGCACCAGCTGCTGCAATGGGTGCAACACTGCCGGTCCTCGTCAAGGGCCTTAGCCAGTGTGGGGTGAGTTTCAGTCAGTCGCTCGGTGTCCTTTATGGCTGCAATGCCCTCGGTGGCATGGCAGGTGCGTTGTTGGGTGAGATCCTTCTGATTGATCTGTTCGGAGTACGTGGAACGGGTGTTGCTGCGATGGTGGCAAGCTGCGTCGCGGCAGTCAGTGCGGTCAGCCTTGACCGACGGGCGGGACCAGCAGATCTGAGTTCCAGTCGTGCACCGACCCCTGTTGCGTTCTCGATTCGTTCGTGGCGACTGCTTGCCGCCGCCTTCCTCTCCGGAGGTATTTTGCTCGCGCTCGAAGTGGTTTGGTTTCGCTTCATGGCGCTGTTTGCCGTCGGAACCAGCCTGAACTTCGCGCTGATGCTCTCAGTAGTACTTGCGGGAATCGGTATTGGAAGCGTCATTGCGTCTCGCTGGCTGTGTGGCCCGTCTTTTCACCGACTGGAATCCGCGGTGGCCCTCTTGTCCGGTTCGCTTCTTGTCTGCACATACACCTCTTTCTCCTCGCCGACCTGGGGACTTGAGTCTTTTATTCAAAGCGAGGAAGGGCTGGTCATTGCCCGGTCACTTCGGCTGATGCTCTTTGTTTCAATACTCTCCGGTGTGCTCTTTACGGTCATTGGAAAGGCACTCCATGACGAGCTGGCAAGCGACACGCGCGCCGCTGGCTACCTGACACTGGCCAATACCTCCGGAGCAATGATCGGAGCCCTTTTATCGGGATTTCTACTGTTGCCTTTCCTGGGCATGGAGCTCTCCTTTTTTACACTGGCGCTTGCATACGCCGTCGTGGCCATACTCACAGCGAGCCAATCCACTCCCGGGCAGCAGGTGATTCGTCGACTGATTCTGGGTTGCGCATGCGGGCTGTTCGGGCTCGGTCTGCTGTTCTTCCCCTTCGGCCACATGCACGCAGGAATCTTCTCCCACGTCCTCCGCTCTAATCACGAGCTGGGATATCAGACAATTGCGATCCGAGAGAGCCCGACGGAGACAATCTTCTACCTGCAGAGAAGCCGCTGGGGACAACCCCATTCATATGTTCTGCAAACCAACAGCCACAACATGTCTGCAACGCACGTCCAGGCACGTGCATACATGAAATTCTTTGTCTACTTGCCCGTCGCACTACACCCCAATCCACGGCGTGCGTTGCTGATCAGCTACGGTATCGGCTCGACGGCCAAGGCGCTGACCGACACTCGCAGCCTGGAGCACATTGACATTGTCGATATCTCGCGGGATATCCTTGAGCTGAACCGAATTGTCTACCCCAGGACCGAGGATTACCCTCTCGCAGATCCTCGTGTTGATGTGCACATTGAAGACGGACGCTTCTTTCTTCAGACGACGACGGACTCCTACGACCTGATCACCGCTGAACCCCCTCCACCGAAAGCCGCTGGAGTCGGCAGCCTCTACTCAAAGGAGTATTTCCAGCTGATTCATGACCGCCTCAAGGTTGGGGGAATGGCAACTTACTGGCTGCCGATGACGGAGGTCGAAGAGTCGGAAAGCCGTGCGATCATGCGAGCGTTTATAGAGGTCTTCCCCGAGTCGTCACTGTGGATGGGATCAGGGACCGAGTGGATTCTGTTCGGGGTGCGCGGGCCCGCCGAAGCAGTTTCAGCTCAGGATTTCTCCAGACAATGGAACGATCCAGTCGTTGGCCCGGAGTTGCGTGAACTCGGCGTTGAGTCTCCCGCGCAGCTTGGCGCGCACTACCTTGCAGATGGGGATGAGCTGCGAAGCCTGACCCAGGACCACCTGCCGCTGGTCGATGATTTTCCACACCGTCTTGCCCCCAGGTTTCCGGTCAAAACGATCGAGCGTGAGTACGCCCGACTGATTGAACCCAAGGGTTCCCAAGAGCATTTCGCCAAAAGTGCTCACATTCGCAGACTGTGGCCTGAGCAGATCCGCAGGGACAGCATTTCCTCATTCCCCGCTCGTCAACAACTCCATGACATCTTTGCGGGTCTGCATGCGGTCGGTCCGGACCAGACGACGCTGGCCAGGGTGCATTGGGTATTGACTCAGACCGATCTCAAGAATCTCGCTCTCTGGATTTTGGGAACGGACGCCACCGAACTGCGCGCTATCAGACGGCTCAACCGGCAGGACCACTTCATGTTACAACTGAGACTGGGAGAGGCGGCACTGGCAGAGCGAAACTACGAACTGGCTGTGAGGCATTTCACCAGATCACATCGCCAGCAACCGGGCATCGCGAGCTATCGACTGATCTACGCGCTATGCCTGACCCATCGCAAAACCGAAGCCGAGGCCCTGGCTCGTGAAGTGACCGCGAGGCAAGTCCCTCACCCTGACGGCCCGCGGGCGCTGGATTTTTTGGAAGACACTTTTGACCTGCGATTTCGTTAGCCGCACAGGAATCGGGTTCATGAAAGAGGTTGTTCTGAGATGTGACCGAAGATGCGGCTGCTGTGACTATGCGCGGTTGCACGTTAAGTCCGTCGGCACATATCGAACCATGCAGGATGGACACAGTTTGATGGACCGTGCAGAGTCGACAGTACCACGCTGCGAGCTGTTGTGTGATACGTGCTGAGTGAGAAACGCTCATCAGTCAGGTGACGTTTACCCATCATCATGCCCCAGATTTCGCCGCAGCCCTCAATGCAGAAGAAGTGTCAGTCCAATCGAGAGTGCGCACAGTAAGGCCGCCGAGCCACTGGCGAACAGAAACGCTTTCTGAACCGTGGTCCTCCTGGCATACATGCCGATCAGGATCGGAACTGTGGTCCAGCCGATTCCACCAATGCAGAAAAAAATGCCGACGGCCCGCCCGTGAAGCGATGGTTCAACATGTCCCAGCAGGATTGCGATCAATGTGGGGAAGATCGGACCGACAACAGCACCAGCCGTGATGATCAGTGTGCACATCAATATCGCTCCCTGACAAAATACGACGCCAAGCGTAATCGCGACACTGCAGCAGGCCATTACCATGACCAGTGTTGTGTCTGCTCCTTCCGGCAGCGTCAGAGCAGTGACCAGGCGTGACCCCATGAACGTGAGCCAGAACATGGACAACAGTGTCGATGCTTTGGTTTCACTGATTTTTTTGTCGACCATCAATGTCGTTGCCCACATCGCGACTGACGCTTCTGTCGGCACATGAAAAAAAAACGCGACCGAACAGACCCAGACAACCGGATCGGACAACAGCTTCGCCAGCCCGCCGGCCACAGAGTGGGTCGTTGGCACGTTTAATGCGTCCCAGTTGACGCCAAGTCCCAGGAGGAGTGGAATCACCGATATCGCAGCGAATCCGTAAAATGTCCGAATCAGCCCAAACTGCTTTGCGGAAAAGATGATGATCAGCGGAGTGGCAAAGGTTCCCATTCCAAAGATGAAATCGCCCATGTTCATGGCGTAAGCCATGCGTTGTGGGAGTTCGTGCGGTGGTACAAATGCCGGCGGAGAGGTGACATTGAGCACGTTCACCAATGCCGACCAGCCGGTTCCCAGCACAAGGACAGCCACGAGCGCAGAGGCATAGCGAGTTGAACGAGCCAGCATAACGAGACTGAGAATCACGAGTATGAAGCCGCCACCCAGGACAACCTGTTTCCCCAGTAAGTCGACGAGGAAACCGGCTGCGACCACCATCGGAATCAGGGTGAAGCCAAATACCGACACGAACCCGCCAACCCTGTCCTCGGCGATTTCCAGCTTGCGCGCCAGCGGCAACTTTACGCTGCCCAGCAAAGCGAAGCACATCCCGGCTGTTGCGAGCGCCGCGATCTGCATCATCGTCAGCATCGTATCCATTGTAGCGGTCGCCTCTTAATAGCTGTGCCTGGCTGTGGAAAAACACCGGACATTACCATCGCGGTCCCGGCAGATCAAAAAACCATAAGCGAGCACCACATGAGGCCACGCGTCGGTCTGACTGAACACTGTTTTCGATGCCAGCTGAGTATAACTCCCGGGTGATCGTTTTGCGGTTTCAGTGAGCAGCAGGTCTCCCTTATTGCCGTAGACAACGAGCCTCTCGTCCGCAGTGAGAATACAAGACCCCTGCGATGCAATCTTTCCTCCCGACCACTGTTCTGCTCCCGTTTGAAAATCCACGCAGTGGACACCTCGCCAGGCCCAGTACACGTATCCATTGTGAATCAACGGGCTGCAGACTCCGGATGCCATTGTGTTTTCCCAGACTCGTTCAGTACCTTTTTGAGTGATTCTCAGGCGGCACATGGCGAAGTGGTTGTGGGCGGAAGTGATGATGATGGAATTCTGGTGAACTGCCGGTGTGGCGATGTTGTTTCCGAAGTCGGTCGTCCATGGATATTCAGCAATCGTTGTACCGACAGATGGACCTTCCACGGCTGTCACAACCAGATTTCGCAGTGTGAGAACCGCCACGCACTGAGTGCCTTCAACAACGATCGGTACCGGGCCACCCGTGTGTCCCGCTTCGTCACGGTTCTGTGAACTCCAGCGCTCTTCACCTGTTCTCTTATTGAATCCGACAATGTTCCCCCCTTTGCCTCCGACTTCCACAATCAGCTGTTCGCCTGTCACCAGCGGTGAATTCATGTAGCCATAGTCACGTTGAGTCTTTTTCCGCACAGCGACTTCCGGTCTTTGCTCGGCACCGTATTCTTCGTAAAGATTTCGTGACCAGACCAGCTTTCCGCCGTCGGCTGTATCCCAAGCTGTCAGAGCTCCGTCGACACCAAGAGTGAAAATGAGTCCGCTGTCGTGATCAAATTCGGGCGTGGAACACGCACCGGAATAGAGACTTTTGTCACCGATGGAGAATCGGCCGTACCGCGGCGAACCGTAACTTTGCTTCCAGATATCTTTGCCCGTCATGAGATTCAGACAGAACAAAGTGTCCTGTTCACCTGACCAGCCAGTCAGATAGACACGATCACCGACCACGAGGGGGGAGGAACTGCCTTCGCCGACATTGGTCTGCCAGACCTGCTCTGTTGTCCAGAACTCTCCATCCCATCCGGACACCTCTGCGGAGACATCATTTCGCAATGGCCCTCGCCAATGCGGCCAGTCGTCTGCTGTCGCCATCGGGAGAATCAAATGTGTCGCAAAAACTAATGTGCATGGCAGGTTGGTCCAGGCTGGACGTTGAGACTTGATATGCAATGTCGTCTCCCTGTGGTTTCTCTGCTGGCGATTGCTCACACCAGAAATCCCTGTACAAACTGAGCGTTCGCATGCGTCGGCGTCACTCGGTTCTGTTGTGCCACATAAGTCGTTGTGTGAGTGAACAACTGGTGGCAGTTGATCGATCTATTCACCGACTGCGTCCGAGACCGACGTCCCCAGGCATACCAGTTGCTCACGACGGTCTGAGCCGCTGCCAACACCGATTCGCAAAAACAAACAGCCGTTGGCAGCGGCGGGACTGGCGTAGCAGTCATCCCCAATTCTGTTCCGGGCGATCAACTCGTATCGACCATTGGTGATGGCGAACACAAACGTGTCACCTGAGAGATTTGGTACGTACACTCGATTATTACAAACCAGCGGTGACGCGCTGAAGCTGCCCCTCAAACGCTTTCGCCAGATCGTTTCTCCCGTTTTCGCTGCCCAGCAGTATGCAATTCCATCGTCGCTGACTGCGATAACCTGATCACGAATGACCACTAATGATGGTTCATAAATCTGTGTTTTGTTGGACCAGACCTGCTTTCCGTCAGCAGAAAGACAAATTGTTTCTTTTTCCGGATATCCTCCGCTGGCAAAAATCAGGTCAGAGGTTGCGACAATCGTCCCGCAGGTTGCCTCGGCAATGCAGGAGGTTCTCCAAAGTTCGTCGCCGCTGGCAGGATCGTAACTCGTCACCGCATTGCATCCACTGATCAGTAACTGATCGCGATCACCAACGTTGGCAACCGTTGGACTGGAATGGCTGGCCACGTTTCCCCGAGCTACGCGCCAGGCGATCTCTCCGGTAGCCGAGTCAACGGCAGCCAGCCAGCCGCCACCCGGATTGTCAGCAGCAAAGATGACCAGTGATTTGTACAGTACAGGTGACGGAGCATAGCCGAACATCGAGACGAATTTTCCGAGTTCCTTTTGCCAGACGAGGCTGCCCATCAAATCGACGGCCGAAGCGACGATACTGTCGGAGTTCAGGAAGGCCGTATATAAACGCTCGCCATCGCACGCGATCGTGCCATTGGCATGCGAACTTTTGTTGTGAAGCTGACGCTCGGATGGCAAACTTCCGTCATGCAGAACCGTCGTCCATTTCGGCTCGCCTGAGCGGCCGTCAAAGGCCATGATTTGCTGTACCTGCCGCTGAACCAGTGCCGTCGCCAGATAAACCGAGTTGCCAGCGACAATCGGCGAACAGTGTCCTCGACCGGGAGTATCAACACGCCAGAGGACGCCGGTTGATTCGCTCCATGTGGTGGGCAGAGTCTGATTAACTGCGACACCGTCGCTGCGGGGACCACGCCATGATGGCCATTCTGTGTCATCCCAAACGGCACTGCGTTCAACGACATCAATACCGCTTTCATTCACTGAAATCTCATTGACGGTGTTTTTACCCCCGCAACCACTGCTGCCAACGATGAGTAGCACCGTCATGAGGAGCGACACATGCTGCAGTCGTTTCATCATTCTGTTCCCTCAGCGTTCTCTTCAGGACACACGTGGAATCTGTCGGCAGTAACTCGATCGGCGCACCGTCACTGCATTTCCTGGACAATGGCCGGTGCCATACCGCTGTCGCAAAGATCCACCTGTCCGTGATGCCGCGAATTTACCTGGACAGCGACTGTTCTTTGATGAACTCGCGGGCACGAAGGATTACCTCTTCGGTAATACCCATGTGTCCTTTGTCCGGGTAACGATGGAACGTGTGCTGTGCACCCGATTTTTTCAGGGCGTTAACCATCATCAGGGCATTGGGAATCGGGACGGATCGGTCATTGTCGGAATGCAGAATCAAAAGTGGCTTTGAGTCCTTTGAAACATGATTAACAGGAGATGCCAGTCTTCGTGCTTCTGTTACATCACCCGAAGTCGGGTTCCAGATATTGCCCCAGCTCAGCGTCGTCAGTTCGTAGTTGGCTGCCACGCTGATCACCGCGCGGAAATCGTTGCTGGCGTCTTCCCACCCACCCGTGCGTTCGAACGGACCATCGCCCAATGTCGCAGCCAGTGAGACCATGTGTCCACCAGCAGACTGCCCCATCAGAAAAATTCTGTCTGTATCGATGTTGAATTCCTGTGCATGGGCGTGCACATAACGGATGGCGCATTGCATGTCCTGATAGCAGGCTGGTGCCGGTGAAACGCCCACCAGTCGATAATCGATCGACATCGCAAAGAACCCGAATTCCGCCCACTGGCTGACCACGATCGTTGAGCTGTCTTTCTTGTGTCCGCCGCGCCATCGTCCACCGTGGACAGAGATCATTGCCGGGAGTGCTTTGTTGGTAACCGGCCAGGCGACGTCCGCCAGCAGTCCTGCCCCATGAACCCGGCCGTAGACAATGTCCTCACGGACAACAATCTCCGGCGATGTTGATTCCTGAGCGTTTGACAATGAACCGCAGAAAATCACGAGGGCAATGACTGTCGGCCTGATCATCAAGTGAATCATAAGGAACTCTCTGCAGAATGGTTTAATGGCAGTACATCAGCATCATTTGCCACGCAAGGACTTCTCTGATTCAAGAAATGCGAGCAGATCCGTGAACTCGCGATCCGTCAATTTCTTTTCCAGTCCTTCCGGCATGGTACTCACGGTCTGATCTGCGATCTCTTCAACGTCCTGAGTGGCGATCTCATGAAGTTTGCCCTGGTTGTCGCCAAGTACAAGTGTCTGATTCGACTCCGAGACGCGGATGCCGGACAGCACTTTGCCATTTTTCAGCGCCACGACGACTGTTGAATAGCTCGGAGCGACAGTCCGGCTAGGTTGCAGAATCGATTCAATCAGATGGATCCTCGAGAATCGGCTGCCAATGCCTGTCAGATCCGGCCCGATGCGTCCACCGTCCTGACCCAGACGATGACAGCGAATGCACGTCGATTTTTCAGCATTTGCAAAGACTTTGTGCCCGCGTTCCGCCTGACCCTGGTTCTTCAGGGCGTAAGCGATGAGTCGTTCGTGCTCAGCCTTCGAACTGCGTCGTCGGAATCGCAGTTGGAATCGACCTGGCTCGGCACTGCCTGGCTCAATTCTGGCAGCCAGCAGGTTCGTGCCGCTTTTGAGGCTTGTTGGAAAGCGGTCTGAGTCCGGCTGGAATTTACCCGACTCTTCACGGGCGTAAACCTTTTCACCATTCACCCACAATTTCAGGCGACCAGTGGCGGAGGTCAGGATTTCGATCTGCGTTGAACTATTGACTCGAATCGGTGTCCAGGCAATCCATCCAGTACCAACGTCTGCATTCACGGGCTTTTTTAGGCTGAGTGCAGCCGGAATCCCTTTGCCCAACACTGTGGAAACCTTCGCAATGTCTGATACCCCAGAAAGGTCACAATGAGAGTTTTTCAATCCTTCCAGCACATGATCCACCGTCGTGTCAGGAAGTGGCCCGCAAATGTACCAGAAAAGTGGTTGCCCACTCTCCCCATGCACGGCTGCGATCGCTCGCTCTGTCCTTTTGCGAGAATCTACGAAACGATCGTGCCATTCGGCAAGTGTCTCCACAACCTTGTGTTGAAAATCCGATGCTGGATTGCGCGCTGCGGACTGAACGACGGCATCCATCTGATCCACCGTCCCAAATACTTTGAGATATTCAATGGCAGCTGGCTGCACCGTCCGGTGGTTGAGTGCGTCTGTGGCGAACAGGACCGCCCGACCATCGTGCAATTTTCGCAATGCATCAAGACTTGCGGCTATCAGGTCTCGATCACTGCCCGCCGTGAAAGCCAGCAATGTTTCTGTCGTATCTACGGCATCGAGTTGTCCTGCGGCCTCTACTGCTGCCAGTCGCACTTCTGAATTCGTCTCTTTGAGAAAACGTCCGATGCGACCGACCGCAACTTTGTTGTCGCGTTTCGCAAGCGATCGAATAGCTTCGACTCGAACGACGGGTTTGTCTGAATCGAGCTTCTGCAGAAGCAGGTTATCTGCAGCGAGTTCCGGTCGTCGGCCGAATTCACGCAGCACAGATGCCAGTACCGGACCGTCATCCAGATTTGAGGCGAGCTGAAGCAGTGCTCCGGCATGGTCAGCCAGGACATTGACCAACATCGACACTGCAACAAGTCGACTGGCATCGGATAGATCCCGTCGCATGACTGTGTCAGCCAAAATTGATTGAACTGTTTTGGGGTCGCGAGTCGTCAGTGACTCCAGAATCGCGACAACATGCTGGTCGCTGGTATCGTTGCGGAGCCAGTGGGTAAGAAAGGAGATTTCCGGATCGACCCCTTCCCGAATCATCCGGCGGAGCACGAACGCGCGGACGTCGAAATCCGGATCATTCAGGCATGCGTTCAGAGCAGTCTGGATCGTAATGGTTTTTTCCCAGTCCACGGTCGCTGCAGGGCGCGGACCGGGACGAAACCCCCAGTATGTCCATGGTTCCGGTTTGCGGACGATTCTTGTTAGTGCATCCGCGTACTCGCGACGGTGTTCCGGATTCTCATCCTGCTCCAGACGCTCAATCAACTGTTCGGTCAGATAGGCGACCCGCTGTTCGGCGACTGCATGCAGGGCAACTTTCCGGAGACGAGGTGAATTGTCCAGCAGATCGGTGACCGCCGGCCAGTTCAATGCATTCCGAAGTGCCTGTTGCGCTGCGTGATTCAGAACAGGATCCAGTACGGGCAAATGATCGGTGATCCATTTCGGTGTCACCGACCATTTCAGCCGGCGCATAACGATCAGGGCCTCGAGAACAATGCGTGGATCGGTTTGCTCGGCGATCGATGCGATACGCTCCGCGACATCCACATCGCCGCGGTCACTGCTGACCCGTCTGTTGATCAGAATCGGATCGGTCAAATCGCCGATCGCTCTGATGGCCTGTGCTCGAATGACGGCATCCGGATCAGAACCGGCCAGATTGAACAGGACCTGGGGAACGCTTTCCTGCGCCATTCTCGCAATGATCCAGACAGCATGAAGTCGCGCGTGAAGTCCCATCTGACAGGAGTTCAGCGCCGACACTACCTCTGCCACGGCGGTCATGCCGCGTTTTTGAATCTCAAGTTGTGCCGAGACGCGACGATGGTAGCTGGCGGCATCCAGCCGCCTGATGAGAGTTGCCGTTTCGCAAGTGCTCTCATGGGCCGTTGTCTCGGATCTGCGGCCCGCAGTTTCACTGTACGAAATCCGATAAATTCGGCCTCGTCCGCGTTTCGGACGCTGACCATCGCACCAATCCGAGACGAGCATTGATCCGTCGTAATCCACGACCAGATCTGTGGGTTTGAAGCCATAAGGATCGTTCTGGGCACCGGTGGCAAAGTCGGTTTCAATCATTGGCTCAAAACTGCTGCCTCTGCGTGACCGGGCATAGCGTACCACTCCGCGACCCCATTCACAGAAGAACAGGCTGTCCCGGTAGGGGGACGGGAATGCTGTTTCAAGATAGCTGGTGCCACCGGCTGACGACCCCCGGCCGAGGTCGGCCAGTGGCGGCATCGGTTCCTCCGGCCGTTCGTAATAGTGATACGGATAGCCGTGATCAGAACCAGAGAAACAGTGACACACACGTATCATATAGTCACCGCCGTCGTTCTCATTGTCACGGACGAAGACATTGAGTTCATCATCCAGTACCACGTCATAAATGTTTCTGAGGCCGGTTGAGAACACATGCAGGTCAGAGCCGTCGGGCCGACACCTGAGTATTCCGCCCTGTTGAAACAGCAGCCGATCACCTTCCGGCCGCTGCACGTCACAACCCCGATCTCCCAAGGCCAGATACAGCCACCCGTCATGACCGGCAATAACTCCATTTGCACAGTGTAACCGGTTGTCGTTTTCTTCCGGTGGCAGTCCCAGACCACTGATTAAATCTGAACGCTCATCCGCCACTCCGTCGTCATTTGTATCGCGCAACTGCGTCAGCAGAGGTGCATGCATGACGAAGATGCTGCCGTCGTGGAATGCAAGTCCCTGAATTGAATTGAATTTACCTGCATACTTCGTTGACCGGTCGGCATAGCCATCACCGTCCGTGTCTTCAATCAGCCGTATTTCATCACGTCGCACGATTTCGACACCCAGTCCCGTCAGATAGTCATGAGCTGCAAACACTGAGCCGGATCGCGGACCAAGTGCGATGACTGACGGATATTCAACCAGTGGATCGCAGGCAAACAGCGTGGCGTGGAACCCATCGGGGACTTTGAGTGGCGGAAATCGCTCTTCCGTTTTTGGGCCGACCTGAGTTGCATCGGATGGTTTTTGTTGTGGCTGCTCATCAGCACGCAGTGCGAAACACGCTCCACAGACCACTAAAAGCACCACTGCAACACAAAAATATCGTTGCATCATTCGACTCTCGTGGCTGGATAGTTTTGCGTCATTCACAACAACACAATCCGGTTTTTGCTGTGACTGCGAAAGCAACGGTACTCGGCTTCAATACAACAGGGGCTTGTGCGGAGATTTGAGTCCGAAGAATTTAATCTGCGGGATTTGGTGCGAATCTGCTGGCTCAGCAGTGTGACATGATAGAAACCTGCTGAGATCAGCGATACTTCTCCAGTGGCGGCGAATTTTGTTCGTTAGCAGAAGCTACAGTCGGCGTCTGTCGTAGCCAGTGTACAGTGTCTGTGTGTCCCGCGTACCAGGTTCCTCGCCATGGCTTTGGAGTTGAACAATCAGCGTTCCAAAGTCGGCTGTCATGCAGTCACATCCACCCGAGCCCAGTGAACACTGAGACAATCAGGAACACCCGCATAGAACGCCACCAATATTCGGTCACCTCCAAGTGAACGAATGGCCGGGAGTCCGAAGCTCCAGCGGAGCATGTCTTCCCAGTATTCAGCGAAGTCGACATTATTTGTGCCCTGCGTCAATGCGGCCTGCTCATCGTGTTCATACACCAGCAGAGAATCCCCTACGGGCCAGGTCTGCCCACCATCTGTTGACTGCCAAAGCTTCATGGTCATCGGTCCGCTTCGATCAACGACGAATGCCAGCAGACGACCATCGGGCAGTACGAGTGGTGCGGCAACCTGTCCCGGAATTCCGGTGTCTGTAATGACCGCAGAGTCCGGATCATCATTCAATGAAAATCGACGCAGATGAACCGTCAGATCTCGCTCCTCCGGCAGGTCGTGAGTCCAGAACAAGGCGACGGCGTCTTGGTCACCCTCGCCCCGACAGAGACGCTGGTCCCAGTAATAGATTCGGTCTTCCGGGTGACGTGCAACAGGATAAGGTGCCGAGAACGACTGTCCATTGTCGTCTGACAGCAGCAGCCACGCAGCATGTGTGGATGGCGACGGATCATCGAAGTTTTTATAGCTTTCCAAGGCCAGTGCAATCCTCCCGTCCGGCCACTGCTGTATCGGACCGGTACATGAACAGCCGCTGAGGTCCGGTACACGAACTTCGCGCCACGCGGACCAGGTCTGACCATCGTCAGTGGATTCTGCCAAAAGTTGACGTGTATGCAGTATCCCTTCCGTCTCGGGATCGAACAGCGGGCGATCCGGATCGCTGCGATCGAGCCAGGTGGAGTACAGAAGCAGATGTTGCGGTGCCAGTTCGACAATTTCACCACAGCCTAATGATCCCGGCACGCCGCCCAGTTCCGATTCGAACCGAGCAGGCAGTTCCTGCCAGGTGTCACCATTGTCCTCGGAACGACAGAAACGGATCGTAGATGTGACGGCGTGTTTGGCCGATCCAAGCTGGAACCCGCAAATGAGTGATCCTGAGGAGAGACGACACAGACTGACGAATGACGCCACCCGTTCATCTGTCGCACGACCGGAGGCATCGTAAACGAGTCCGCGATGTTCAAGTTTCATGTAACTGGCCTTTAGGAGCTTCGTGCAGGCTGGATCGTCACGACACCGTTACGATAATGCAAGAACCACGGGTGGAGCAATTGTCGGATGCAGCCAGGTGAACCAGCATATATCCGAGTCAGTTAGTGGTCGTTCCATCAGTCACGGAATCAGATCAACCCGGCACGGTCCCGCCTGTATGGTTTCTTTTCCTGTTCGGGTGTTCTGTCTCTTCATGTTCAACAGGCGAAGAAATATTCACCATGCCGTTTGTATGTTGTCCGGATACATGGCTTGTGCCTCTCGCCGGTGGAATGAAAGAACCTGCATTGAATCATCCGTGTTTCGTCAACGGAAAACCGGCAGGTTGCGACCCGGGGCAGGAAAGATGTTCATTGCAGAGTGCAGAGATCCACCCTTGTGACGGGATGATTTGCTGTGACGGGATGTTGGTGCTGCGGCAATGATGCAGTTTATCGTGTCGACACGCAACGTTCAGATTGAATCGATCCCGGGCGACTGTCTTGGACCTTGGTATCATGAATTTTCAAGTGTCAGTGAGCCATTGGTCATTGACGGACCACTCACGACGTTGCCGGATCGTTCCGGGTTGGGTGTCGATGTGGACTGAGATCTTGTCGAAAAACACCGTTTGATCTGATCCGTCGTCGTATCACTCAGGAGAGTGAATGTTACTGATTTACCGCCGTTTCGAACTGGTGTTGTTAGTAACATGCCTGCACTGCTCGTAGTCACCCAGCACACATTTGAAGAATACGGCAGCGGATTTCTGGATGGACGTCAGCCAAGAAAGGTGGCTGCGGGCCGTACAGGTCACTTAAAATGCGGACTCCGGTGCGAAAGTTGTCCGCACAGCTAAGGTGGAATCGTTCAATGACTCGCGTTCGTGTCAGTTTTCTTGGAAAAACACAGGCAGCCCTGCTCGTTCTGTGGTCGCTGAACGCCTGCGCGGACGACGGGGATCGACTACTGACATTCGACAAAGATGTTTTGCCAATCTTTCGATCGAAGTGCATCCGCTGCCACGCAGGCGTGGAACCCAAAGCCGGGCTTAACCTGACAAGTCCGTCTTCACTGCTGACCGGAGGGACGTCCGGTTCGGCTCTGCGAATTCGGGCAGCGGAATTCAGCCTGCTGTACGAAAAGATCAGCTCCGGGCAGATGCCTCCGGTCGGACAGAAGCTGACGGCCGAGGAAAAAGGTGTCATCCGCAAGTGGATCAATGACGGAGCAGAAGGTGTCAGCAACGCTGCGAATGTCGATCAGTTCCATACTGTCACAGGCGTCGAACACTGGTCGTTTCATCCACCTGTTCGGCCAGTGGTTCCCAATGTTTCAGACGCTCACAGCGTTCGAAATCCCATTGATGCGTTTGTGTTCAGACAGCTGGAACAAAACGACCTCTCTGTGGCACGAGATGCAGACCGCATCACGCTGCTGCGACGTGCCTCTTTTGACCTCATTGGGTTGCCTCCTTCTCCGGAAGAAGTCGAGGAATTCACAAACGACGACAGGCCCGACGCGTACCCGCGCATGATTGACAGATTGCTGGCCAACAATCACTACGGAGAACGCTGGGCGCGACACTGGCTGGATGTTGCCGGGTTCGCAGAAACCGCCGGGATCCTGAACGAAGACCGTGAGCTTCCACTTGCTTTTCGTTATCGAGACTATGTGATCCAGGCGTTCAATGCCGACAAACCTTACGATCGTTTCCTGCAGGAGCAGATTGCCGGTGACGAACTCACCGATTACTGGACAGCATTTGAGTCCATGGACAAGTTGCCCCGCGCAGTCGTCGAAGGGATCACAGCCACCGGATTCCTGCGAACAGCGGCAGATCCGAGTCGACCTGATTTTTCAACAATCAAGAACGCGGCGTCGCAGTACTTCTACCCAACGCTGTTCGACACCCTGCAGATTGTCTGTTCGTCGACAATGGGACTCACCATACAGTGTGCCCGCTGCCACAGTCACAAATTTGATCCGATTCCACAGGTCGATTACTACCGTATGCAGGCCATTTTCATGACGGCCTACCGGCCCGGTGCCTGGATACCACAAATGGAGCGCCGGCTGCACATCGCGTCAAAAAAGGAAAAAGAAGCGGCAGCAAAGAATAATGCTGAAGTTGACTCCAGGGTCAAAAAGATCCAAGCCGAGCTGGCCAAGTTAAAGATGACGTTTGCGAGCAAACTGTTCGATGATCGCCTTGGTAAGCTTCCGGCAGACATTCGTGATGCGGTCAAAGCCGCATTAGGAGCTTCTGCAGAAGCGCGTACCGAAACTCAAAAATCCCTGGTGGCCAGGTATGAACAGCAACTCAGGCCGCAGGGGAGGGACCTGGACGCCGCACTTGTGGAACAGGCTGACTACAGGCAGCGTCTGGATAAACTCAATGTCGGTGTGGCTGCCGAGGAACGTCGGCGATGGCTGTTTGATGAAGTGCGTGCGCTGTACGACCTGCCTGGTGAGGCAAAGACTCCGATTCTTCTCCGAGGTGATGCGCTGACTCCCGGCCCTTTAGTTGACCCAGGAGTGATCTCCACGCTGGAAACTCCGGAAGCCTTTGATTGGACTGCCCCTGAAGGGGAGGCCAAAACGAGCGGAAAAAGGCTGGCGTTTGCTCGCTGGCTCACACAACCTGACCATCCGCTCGCTTCACGAGTGATAGTCAATCGCATCTGGATGCACCATTTTGGCACAGGTCTGGTGAACACGCCTGACGATTTCGGTGTTTCGGGAGCCCCTCCGTCGCATCCTGAACTGCTGGACTGGCTGGCAACGGAATTTGTGCGCAGCGGCTGGAGCGTCAAGAGGCTGCACCGTCTGATACTGACATCAGCAACATGGCGTCAGCTTTCACGGGTCAGCGTCGAACATCGCAGAGCCGGTGAACGTGTCGATCCCGAAAATCGTTTCTACTGGCGTCAGGAAATGCGGCGTCTGGACGCCGAGGTGCTGCGTGATGCAGTGCTTGCCACGTCCGGATTACTGAGCAGAAAGATGTATGGAACCTCTCAGGCAGTCGTCCGGCAGAAAGACGGAGAGTCGCTTGTTCCGGCCAGTGCAGAACGGAATCGACGATCGATCTACATAAAGATTAAACGACTGCGTCCCGAAACAATGCTGCAGGTCTTTGATCAGCCGACGATGTCGGTCAACTGTATCGAACGCAGCACATCGACAGTATCAACTCAGGCTCTTACGCTGCTCAACGGTGACACCACGACACGCGCGGCTGCTGCGTTCGCGGAGCGAGTTCTCTCCGAACACTCCAATGATCCTGCCGCTGGTGCATTTTTGATCGCATATTCTCGCCCGTCCGGAGATAATGACCATGGTCTGCTTTCACGATTCCTTGACGAACAGACCACACGGTATCTGGGCGAACAGGATAAATCGCAGCGGCGTTCGGCGAATGTTATCCGAAGTGTTCGTCGGCAGGCGTTAGGCGACCTTTGCCACATGCTGATGAGCTCCAATGAGTTCATTTATGTGGATTAAGAGGGATTGCAATGACATCTGCTGCGTATCCGATTACGGGCCCGGCAGGACAATTGATGTATCAACCAGTTGAAAGAACGGGTTTATGCTTGAAGAATTGACCTGAAACTTGTGCAGTACTCGGCTGGAGGTTCCTCATACCCCCAACTATGCGACCTGTAATCACTGTTCAGCCCAATTGTCAGTTCGCGCAACTGACAACATCACGTTGACAGAACAGTTCTATTGCCGTCCAAGAGCGAAATTGTCTGACAAACAATCATCTGAGAGTACTGGTTCTGCCTGAACGCAGGCACCAAACAGGGAATCGCCGGAAGTGAGCCATCAATGACGGTATTCAACTTCTATTCACGACGAGATGTTCTGAACCGGTTTGGTTCCGGATTTGGCGGACTCGCTCTGGGAACATTGTTGACTGAAGCCACCAGCAGTGCCGGAACCACGTCAGCTGCGGCACCTTTTTTTAATGCACCGGCCAAAGCTGTTATTCAGCTGTATATGCACGGTGGTCCAAGTCATGTGGATCTTCTGGACCCGAAGCCGATGCTGAACCGATTTGACGGGACTGCTCCACCGGCGGAAGTTGCGGATGACGAGAACCGTACCAAAAATCTAATGGGTTCACCGTTTCGCTTTCGACAGTACGGCTGCAGTGGTCTGGAATTCTCGGAGATTCAGCCATTTGTATCGCAACATGCCGATGACATTGTCGTAGTGCGTTCAATGTTCACTGAGCACCGTAATCATGAGCAGGCGATCTGGATGGCTCAGACCGGGATGATCACAGCAGGTCGACCAACACTTGGCGCGTGGACAGCCTACGGGCTTGGCACGGAAAATCGTAATCTGCCGGCGTTCGTTGCTCTTCCTGATCCGGAGGGTGATTCCGTTGACGGAATTCGAAACTGGTCAAACGGCTGGCTGCCCCCTCATTACCAGGGTACCGTCTTTCGCGAACAGGGAAGCCCGATTGTCAATCTGCAGCCGAAACAACAGCGCTCGCATGCGATTGAAGATGCAAGAGCCCGACTGCTGCGCAGACTGAACGAACGCCACCTTGCGGATCGTCCTGGAGAACTGGACCTCGATGCCCGCATTAAATCATTTGAGCTGGCCGGCCGGATGCAACTGGCGGCAACCGATGCTATGGACCTGTCACAGGAAAGCGAACATACGCAGCAGATGTATGGCCTGAACCATAAGACAACAAAATCATACGGGACTCGCTGTTTGATGGCTCGCAGACTCGTCGAACGTGGTGTACGGTTCGTGTCGCTGTTTATGACCGGGCAGCCCTGGGATACACATTCCGCAAACAATGATCGCACGAAGAAGTGCTGTGGGCGTACGGATATGCCGATCGGAGGGCTGCTTACTGATCTGAAGCAGCGGGGACTTCTGGATTCCACGCTGGTTCTCTGGGGAGGGGAATTCGGCAGAACTCCAGCGGCCGAACTGCAGTCCGCCGGCGCAGTTTTCGGACGTGACCATCATCCTTACGGTTTCAGTGTGTGGCTGGCTGGCGGGGGTATCAAAGGGGGCCAGCATTACGGGGCCACGGACGACTTCGGTTATCGTGCGGTTGAAAAAAGGACGCAGACTGCAAATCTGCATGCGACTATTCTGCATCTGCTGGGCCTGAACCACGAAACCCTGACCTGGCATCATAATGGTCGTGACGAAAGACTCACCGACGTCTACGACGCGCACCTGATTGAAGAGTTGATTGCATGATGGCGGGGGCTTCACTGGTTCTGCGGGTCCCCGGGTGCAGGCGATACAACATGCTGATTTGAAATCCGATGATGACAGTTGCGATGTCATCGGGTAAAAATATCACTTTGATAACGCTCGATATAAAATGATCCGGATTCGTGCTGACCTGCGACGCCTCAGCAAATGATTGTACTAACGTACTTCTGTTCAAAAAATATTCGCCGCGGGAACAGAACAGAGACTTTCGTCTGAACACTGAGATTCTTCCCGGCGACACGTCCATTTGAGAAAGGGAATTGTTGTGCAGCCGAGACGTTCGCAAGCACCTCGCCCCCTGAATCGTCGACATGCCCTCCAGCTGGGGGCAATTGGACTGTCCACATTGAATGCGGGGTTGGTCGGTGCAGCCGGCAGAAAAAGTTCCACCCCGGTACGGGCCGATAACTGCATCGTCCTGTTTTTGAATGGTGGTCCAAGTCACCTTGATATGTGGGACATGAAACCCCATGGGCCGGTTGAGATCCGTGGGGAGTTTCAGCCCATTGAATCATCACTGCCAGGAGTTTTGCTCAGCGAACATCTGCCGCGTTTGGCTCATCATATGCATCGAACGACGTTAATTCGATCGATGAATCACAGCGTGAATAATTCCCATGCGGCTGCCGTATATGCCGCACTGACAGGACACGACCGTGGAGAGCTGGGCGGCGGTGCCCGTCCCACAGATCGTCCGTCTCCCGGATCAGTGCTGGCGTGGCTGCGCCCACCTGATAACCGGATGTTTCCCTATGTTGCTTTGCCTTATAAAACAAAAGAGGGAGCGAGGGGGCCGTTGCAGCCTGGGTTCCTTGCGGGACTGATGGGTCAAACCTACGATCCCTTCTGGGTTCTCAACAACCCCAACAACAATGACTTCCACGTTGACAACCTGCAACTTCCGGCAAGTGTTACAGCTGATCGGATGAAGACCCGGGCCAGACTACTGCAGGGGCTTGGTCGCGACGTGGGGTTCCAAAATGAACAGACAGTTTCTGCGATTGACGACTTTCAGAATCAGGCGTTCGAACTCGTGACGTCGAATGCCGCTCAGCAGGCCTTTGAACTTCACCGGGAATCCGACGACACAAGAGCGCGTTACGGCCGCAACATCTACGGTCAAAGCACTCTGTTGGCCAGACGTCTGATTGAAGCAGGAACTCGGTTTGTGACGTTGTCATGGGCACCCGACGCCAATGCCACCTGGGACACTCACAGCAACAATTTCCGGAATCTGAAAGGAAGGCTGCTTCCTGAATTTGACGCGGCCTGCAGCAGTCTGCTGCAGGACCTCACCGATTCCGGCATGCTGGATCGTACGCTGGTGGCTGTACTGGGTGATTTCGGTCGTTCACCGAAAATCAACGCCAACGCGGGACGAGACCACTGGAATGCCTGCTACACCGTGATGCTGGCAGGCGCTGGAATTCGAGAAGGTTTTGTTTTCGGTGCCAGCGATCGACAGGGAGCTGCCCCCGCCGAGAGTCCCGTGAGCCCAGGCGACGTGATGACAACAATCTACCGACTGCTGGGAGTTGACTCTGCGACACAGATTCTGGACTCACTCGGTCGTCCTCACGAGGTTGTACCAAAAGGCCGGGTCATCCAGAGCATTCTGGCGTGACGGGATGAGCGACGTGACTTTTGAAGCTGAAAAACAGTCTTACGACGAACACGGTTTTGTGATTGTCCGCGGACTGCTGGACGATACAGATTTCGCTGAGCTGCGTGTGAATCTGGATCGGTATATTCGTGACGTTGTACCAACGTTGTCGGACGGGGATGCTTTTTACGAAGACCGTGGTCGGCCGGAGACGCTTAAACAAATGCAGCGGATGGGCTGTGATTCGTTCTTTTGCGACTACGTGCAGCACCCGCGGTGGATTGCCCTGGCAGAAGCTCTCGTTGGCGAACCGGTCACCATCAATCAACCGGAATGGTTCAATAAGCCACCCGGCACCAACCACGTCACACCGCCGCATCAGGACAATTACTATTTTTGTCTGGTGCCATCCAATGTTGTCACCATTTGGCTGGCACTGGATTCCATTGATGTTGGAAACGGATGTCTGCGTTATGTAGCCGGGTCACATCGATGTGGTATTCGCCCGCACGCTGCATCAAAAATTCTTGGATTTTCGCAGGGGCTTACAGACTATGCCCCGGCTGATTTCACACGTGAAGTCGCCATACCCCTGCGGCCCGGAGATGCTGTTGCACACCACTGCATGACGGTCCACCGGGCGGATGCCAACATGTCGGACGATCGCCACCGGCGGTCGTTTGCGATGGTCTTCAATGGAGTTTCCTGTGAGCGTGACGAACTTGCCCATACACGTTATCTGAACTCAGCACGCATGCAGCAGGGAAAAATGGGGCTAAGAACATAACACACGTTCTGAGGGCGGACGGGGCGGCACCTGAAACTGGCACGTTCGTCATCTTTTGTTACTGACGGCAGACAGGATATGGCTTGGTGCGCGTCAGGAACGGATTTTTGCGTGACCATGGTGCCGAAAATGACTACTCTCGAAACTGGCCACCACGAACACTCATCCGGAGGCTGTAGACTTTTTTGTTGCAGGTCATGAAAAGTGTCTTTCCGTCATTGCCGCCAAAAGTCACATTTGAACAGAACTCAGCAGTCGGAATCAGACCCAGAGACTGACCGGTTGGGCTGGCCACCCACACGCCTCCGCGACCGGAGAGGTACAGGTTGCCGTTTTCGTCAATCGACATTCCGTCGGGCGAGGATCTGTTTTCCGTATCCGGGTTAAAGAAGACTTTTCCCGCACCTACGGAACCATCCGGGGCAAGCGGATAGGATCGCCACAGTTTGAAATGGCTGTCGCCCACGTAGAGTGTACGACCATCAATCGACGCAATCACGCCATTAGGCACCTGCATATCGGTCACAACTTTTGTCAGCTCACCTTCGCGGGACAGTCGGTAAACGGCACTGGTCTCGTGTTTCTGAAAATCAGGATCGGTAAAGTAGATATCCCCGTTGGGAGTCTGGCAGATGTCATTCGGCTGGTGCCAGAGATCGCTGGCAATCAGCGTTTTCGGGTCTTCGGGCCCTTCCGGACCGAACGCATAGCTGACGACGCGGTGCCCATGCGCCTGCGCTCCCAGCAAGCGACCATCTAATGAGCGATAAGTTCCGTTCACCCCCTGAGTTTGATCCATCCAGACAGTAACCTGTCCTGGTGCATCCAGACGCAGAATCTGTTGACTGTCGTCAGCGAATGCTGTGAAGTAGAGACGCTGCCCTCTCCGGTCCCATGTCGGTCCTTCGAAGAAATTATCTGCGGCGAAGACCTCTTTCAGAGAGGCACCTGGAGCGACTGTTTTGGGCATCTCGGGTTCGGTGGCGAACGTGTTCTGAACTGTAACAACAAGAATCCATGCTGCTGAAAAAAATAATGTTCGGTTCATAGCAGCCGCACCTTCTGTGATAAAAAAAACAGCAACTGAAATTCACCACAGTGAAATTCAACGAGCGAACCAGGGATCAACACAGGATACAGATGGCTGGAGGCGGAGGCGAGGGAAGTTGGTCGGTCGCTTCAGGAATTCAGTGACTCGCACATTATTAGGGATGCCGGCAGACAAGCTCGGGTGGAATCGAAACTGCAACAGTCAAAAGGAACCGCGGGCAATGCTGCGCACGGTTACGATTCTCTGGAATAATCCCGCCGGCGTCGGAGAAGCGATGACCTGCGAAATCGCGAAATACAGAGGCTGGAATGCAGGCTGGGAATGACCAAAATGATTCGTCGTGATTCGTAACGCACATCATTGCCGTCGCGGCCCGGGACGGAGGGACTACAGTCGGAACAAATGTTGTCAGCGTTCATGCACCATATAGACCGCACCACAGGCCGGACCTCGAATACACATTTTCTGGACACCACCGTTACGCACGCTTCATACAACCGAATGCAGGGCGTGCTACACCATTCGAGCTGATGAGCAATGGCAGGATCCGGTAATTGCAGCATCTTATCCGGACATTCGATATGTCTGACTCCGGGGCGGTCAGTATGTCACCGTTTCTGCTCACCGGCCGCGGGCGCAGCGTTAGGTTCCCCCCCCCACTCCGTCCGGGTGCTCTCAGCCAGTCGTGACGAACGCGCGATGCCATCCGCCTGCGACATTCTATCCATCCCCGTCAGTCAATGGTTCCTCACTTCATTTCCTCCGGGACGTGAACAGGATGTGGTGAACCGTGTTCTGCCTCAGGTTTGAACGCGTTCATCATCGGTCCATAGTCTGAGCCATTTGACGGCCACGGCATCCGCACACTGTTTTGCCTGCAGCCGTCCAGCTAATATCATTCGAGTCTGGTGGCAGACCGAATGTGGGATACCACTGAATCAGGAGATCAGCAGCCATGATGAATCGTCGGGGATTCCTGCAGGCAACAGGGGCAGTGGCGCCGGTGCCCCTGGTTGCGACAACAGCCAGGGCGCAAGAAAACAACGACGTTGACGCCTCGATCAATGAATCTCACGAACCGCGCGTTTTTGTCCGTGAAGATTTTCACCATTTGTCCGTGCTCACACCTCCACTCACCCGTGCTGATGTGACAAAGACAGTGGATCTTCTCGCTGGTACAGGTGTCAATACACTTATCTTCTCACTGGGCTCGCGTGGCGGTATGTGTCTGTATGACACACGCGTCGGACAGATGCACAGCGACAATGTTGACAAATGGAATCATGCCGTCCATTACCGCGACGCACTGCATATACGTCAACTTGTGGCTGAAGGTTGGGATCGCCCGAAGCTGTTTTGTGACCGCTGTCATGAGATCGGTATGCTGTTCCTGGCCGGTGCTCCACTCAACATCGGTGCTTACACGACAGAGGTAGTGCGGGGAACCGGCCGGACGTCGGATTTTGTGTTCAACAATCCTCAATTTCGTGTCGGTCAGGAAGAGGACCCGCGCGCAAAACACGTCTCAGCCACGCGGATGAATTTCATGTTTCCGGAAGTGAGAGACGAACGCCTCCGGATTTATGAGGAGCTGCTTGCCCGTTACGAAACCGACGGTGTTGAAGTACAGTCGGAGGTGCTGCCGATCTGCAAATACAGCGAAGCGGCTCGTTGTGCACCGTTGCTGACGGACTGGCTGCGCAAACTGCGAAAGGTTGCCAAAACAGCTGAACAGGCACAGGGACGGCACAAACGGATTTACGTTCGTATCCCGGCCCATCCTGGAGTCTGGAAAACAGTCGGTTTTGATGTTGCCCGCTGGATCTCGGAACAACTGGTGGATGGATTGATCTGCGCGTCCAATGAGTCCGAGGTGCTCGATCAGGACCTGGACCTCTCTGAAGTTGTGGCGTTGGCTCGTGGCAGCGCCTGTCGAGTTCTGGTCGACTGTGGTACGACGCTGCAAAAGCGAGTCGAAAACAAGGCGACACCCGCAATGATCTGGGCAGCGGCTGCCAATGCTTATCACCAAGGCGCCGTAGGGTTCGGCCTGAATGAAATGGTACGCAGCCAGGAACTAAGTTTGCTTGGTGATATGTGTCAGACATTCCGTCTGCTGGGATCACCCGAACTCCTCGCAACCGCCGACAAGGTCTACCACGTCCGTGATCTGCCAAAAAAACCACAATCATTCGTATCAGGGCTACCGGGTACAACACCACCCCTTCCCAGAGTGCTCGAAGAAGGTCGTACGCGAAAATTTCCTCTGCGAGTTGCTGACGATCTTCACCACTGGCACAAACTGGGACGCGTCAAGGCCGTCAAGTTGCGTGTCCGCATCAGCAACATAGAACCTTCTATGAATGAAATCCGCATTTTTCTGAACGGCCGTCCACTGGCGGAGACGAGTCTCGAGATCACTGACCTCACTTATCGTTTCATCAACGAAGGAGTGGCGTACCAGGGAAGCCAAATCTATGAATACACGCTGCCACCGGACGACTTCCCGACATGCGGGAAAAACTATGTCGATATCACGCTCACGAGACGCGACCCGGCAGTTGATCTTGAGTTCCAGGTTGCTGACATAGACTGCACTGTCGAATACCGCGCTCACCGCAACTTCGAGCGCCATCCAATCGAATACTGAGAGGGAATTTCACACATACCAGTTTGTCGCGGCTGTCGTAGCTCCTCGACGAAACTGTATTCCAGAACAGCAACACTGCGCACCCTGATAAATTACTGGGTACATCCATAAGGCTGTCTAGAGATTTGGTGCAGTTCCTGAGGCCGATGGCACGGTCAAAATCTATTGGGGCGGGACAGACCGGGTGATGTGTGTCGGCGAAGCCATCTTGCAGATCTGGTCGGTCTCTGTGTTCAACACAGCCGATCGGTTGTTTGAGTGAATTGAGGGCCGAATCGTCTGAACCACGATGGGGATGCGTTCCGGCAAGGGAAATACAAACAAACAAACGACCACAATTCTGTCTGACTGCAGCGTTTGAGCTTTATTTTGAAGCCGATGGAGTTCAGGGCCTGCTGGATATGGAATTGCCGCATGTCAGCGTGGTCGACTACGATTTGTCCGTCTGTGACTTCGTTCTAGACAGAACCTCTATTGCCAGTAGGTCAGCGTGAGCCCGCCTGCCACGAAGGCTGTGATCACCGCGGTGATTCCAACCTGCATCAAACCGCTCAGCTCGGTCATCGTAGTCATCGCTACCATCGGAATGATCACAGACCAGCAAATCGCAATAAGACTGATGTTTCGACGATTGGCTTTCTCTTCGTCTGAAAGCGGTGCTCGCGGATTCTTAACAGGTGCCTTTTGGCTTGCCTTTGACGGGTTCGATTTTTCGCCGTCAGCTGGCAGCGCTGCAGGTGCATCACCGGTGGTTATCACTTCTCTGCGAGTCCCTGGGGCATAGTGTTTTGCGATAGCCTGATTAATCTGCCGCGGTACCGCCAATACACCGCGCATTGGTATCCCAAATCTGATCCGCACTTCATCTTCCAGTCCCGGTGCAGGTTGATTGGCACAGGCGACAAGCAAACGTCCGCCGTCTTCGAACAGGGGCAGGCAGGTATGACGTTTCACGAGATTTCGCGGCAATTCGTCAAGTACCTCATCTTCCGGCAGCATGTCCTCCAGATCGACAAACGGCATCCGCAGTTCTGCCGCCATCGCCTGAGTGGCTTCAGCGGGATCTACCAGTTTCATCTGTACCACGGCATCACGGTGGGACAGACCACGTGCATCAGCGAAATGCTCGATTTCACCGATCTGGATGCGTTTGATCACACCTTTGTTCAGGAGAAACTGCAGCGTTGTTTTTGCTTCATCTTCAATGACAGCTTCGGCGGGTTCACGTCCCAGTGAAGTGTCGTATTCGCGCTTGGATTCCGAATCCGTCAGGCACAGCATTGCTTTCGCGAATTCGTTGAGTAAATTCTGCGAGGGTTTCAGGTACCGGCCGGTGGCATACTTACGCACATGGCTGTTGAGTTTCCGGTAATTGTTGTGCACTTTCTCTGCATTGTCCTCAAACATTACCAGTCGCAGCAGCGTGTAGTGATCCGGTGGCCGGTCTCCTTCCGGGATTCCCAGCCATTCTTTGTAGACATCAATATCAGCCACGACGAAACCTTCTGCTACATTTCAAGTCGGTCGACCGGCCGGAGTTTTTTAGTTGGGCGCTGAATGTGATACAAGCTGGTCCCGCAAGATGCAAGATGGCAGCTTGTTCCCCATCGTGAGGGACTTTGTGGTGTCACGGTTTTTCCGATTGGCCGGTTTCATGTCCACGTGTTCTGTCTCAGACGACAGCCGCAGCCCTGTCGGAATTGGCGTCCCGCTTCATTTGCCAATGCAGAAGCTGCTGAAGATGTGATCAAGAATTTCGTCAGTCCAGGTTTCGCCCAGCATGATGCGTAGTTCTCGCAGAGCTTCTCGGAGGTTTATTGCGGTGATTTCGTCACCGAGATCTCCTGCGGTTGAATCCAGGGCACAATCAATACTCAATAAAGCCCGCTGAATGCTGTCACGACAACGCAAGCTTGTTGTCGCCAAAATTTCACCTCGTGGTAGCTGATGCTCTGTGAGCTGATCAGCGATCAGAAGCTTCAGTTCACCCAGACCTGCTCCGGATACAGCGCTTACGTGAATCAGTCCCTCTGGTTGATCGTCACCATGAACGCGGTCAGTACAGGTAACGATCGGAATGAATCGACACGCCAGTGAAGCAGCCAGGTTTCCAAGTTCCCTGTCTGCAGCTCGTTCGTCACGAGTCAGGTCAGCTGCCGAACACCACACAACCATTTCAGCAGTGTTCAGTTGCTGTTGTCGCAGCTCCTCTGCGGTGATTGTGATGTCGTCGGTGGGGCTTTCCCAGCCTGCCGTATCCACGAGTTCGATCGCAGAACTTCCAATTGTGATCGGACAACTCAGGTAGTCACGGGTAGTACCAGCAATCGTCGAGACGATAGCCAACTCGGCCTTTGCCAGCGTGTTAAAAAGTGTACTTTTTCCGGCGTTCGGCAATCCCGCCAGGACTACGCGCGGCCGACAGTCCGACGGAAGTCGGTGTCTGGCATCATTCAGCAGACGTTTCAGAACCGCCCGAGCGTCATTCAACCGCTCAAGCAACTTTGTCTTGGAAATGAACTCGATGTCATCTTCGACAAAGTCGAGGCCTGCTTCCAGGTCGCCGAGAATAGCGATGATCGCAGATCGGATGTTTTGGAGTTGCTGAGTAAGTCCGCCTCCAAGCTGCGTGAGCGCTGACAGCAGCTCATCATGATCAGTCGCATCAATCACACCTGAAACTGCTTCTGCCTGTAACAGGTCGATCCGACCATTCAGGAAAGCCCGCATTGTAAACTCACCGCGTTCTGCCGGTCGCGCTCCCATGTCAATGACAGCAGCCAGCATCAGCTCCAGCACTGGTGGCGCACCAATGACATGAAACTCCGCCATGGGCTGTCCGGTATAACTGCGACTACCGGGCCACACCAAGAGGTTTGCGGCCAACGGTGTTCCAAGACTCTCGGCAACCACATGGCCGGTAAGCCGCACGGGTGGTCCCTTTTGGGGGACACAGATGTTCAGTATTCGGTCAACAATCGATACAACGTTGGCGCCACTCACCCGAACGATTCCCCGGGACGCAGCACCGGGCGGAGTGGCAACCGCAACAATGGGATCGTCGAGACTGAATGGCATAGCCAAGGAGCATTAATCCGAGAATGAGCCGCGGCGTTGGCCAGTGACGGAACAGTTTTTCATTTGTCCTTGGCACGTTTGCCGCGCCTATTACTGTGCTTACGGGTACCGTTACTGCGGTTTTGTTCTGCCTGCGACTTTGCATTCTCGGCGGCTGCCATCAGGCGTTCCAGGAAACCTTTAGGGCGATCGGTAGGGTCATCCGTGGTGATTGCTTTGCCCTTCCCTGGTCGTTTGCCGGCCGCCTTCTTCGAGCTGACTTTCTCAGCCTCTTCGACTTTGACATTCTTGGTCAGCACATTGCTGCCCAACAGCTTTCGCTCACCGATACTCCACAAACTGGAGGCCACAAAATAAATACACAGTCCCGCGGGGACATGCCAGAACATGACTGCAAAGAGGATGGTCATCACATTCATCATCTTGTGTTGCATTTCCTGTTGTTCGTCCGTCGGGGGCGGCATGAACAGCTTCTGCTGGACCAGGAACAGCACCACGTTGATGCACGGCAGTAAATTGAAGTCGGTCCCCAAAATCGGCAGTGTGAATGGCATCCGGAACAAGGAGTCCGGTGCGGCCAGGTTGTCAATCCACAGAAAGCTGGACAGTCGCAAATCCACAGCCGTGTTCAAACAGGTATAGAGTCCGATGAACACGGGCAGCTGAAAGAAGAGCGGCAGACATCCCCCCAATGGATTAATGTTATGCTTTCGCCACAACTCCATCTGGGCCTTGGCCATCTTTTCTTTGTCTTCCCCGTACTTCAGCTTGAGTTCATTGATCTTCGGCTGAAGTTCCTTCATACGAGCCGCACTAAGCGCCTGTTTACGCGACAGCGGAAAGAGACAGCAGCGGACCATCACCGTTAATGAGATGATTGCCAGCCAGTACGGAAGGCCTGTTTCGTAGAGGACGCTGAGCACGTAATGCATGCCGCGGGCGATGAATCCAAAATAACTTCCGTAGTCCAGAACTTTCTCTGCTCTGAACGGCGCCGGGTCAAGGAGAGCACCGTGTTTCGGTCCCACGAACAGTGAATAATTGTGCACGACAGTGTCACCGGGCGGCAGCATTCGTGGTGTTGATGCCATCCTGAATGTGATGTCAGCCAGAGTTGACGTTTTTGATTCGCGTAAGAGAACCGGCCAGATTCGCTCAATCCACTGATCAGCTGTTTGCAGTTCGGGGGATCGATCATCCACAGGAGCAATCAACGCGGCAAAGAACTGGACGTCGACTCCAGCATAGCGTACGGGTTCGATCCACTTGTGTTCCCCTTCACGAACGACGTTGCTGATTTCGTGGTGAGTTGATCGTGGATAGCGGCTACGCTGCTCGTTCCATGTGGACTGAACCTCTGCGGCTGAGAATATTGCGGAGCTGCCATCCTCCACAAATTCCAGTTTGATGTCGCGGTACTTACGTGTGTGTTCTTCGTTCTCAAGAATCACTCCGCAGGGTCCCATGATTTCGTACTGCACTTTCCGGGTCTGCTCGGAAAGATTACGGATAGTCAGTTCGCATTGAATGGTGTACGCGATGGGATCTATGCGCCACGCATTGTGTTTTTCAGCACTGTCTAAAGAGAGAGGCTGGATGCGGTAGGTCTTCTGAATCTCCATCCCGGTATCGGGTGCGATGTAGGCGAAGACAACATAATCCCTCTGCTGTTCGCGGACTTCCCAGTCAATGGATTCCAGCGACATTCCAGGACCGAGTTGATCCAACTGCTGGTCGATGACATCCAGTGAGGAGCTGAAGGTCCGATGATCTGTTCCGTTGTTGCCCAACACCTGAACCTGCTGCCGACGATCATTGAGATCCTTCATGCGCGGATCGGTCAGTCGGACCGACGTGACGGCGGCACCCTGTGTCGTGAAAACGACCTCCATCGCGTACGAACTTGACAGATCGACTGAACCCAAAACTACCTGCTGCCGTTGATACACCTTGCCCACGGCAGAGGCTGTTTGGCTCGGCACGTCATTCTCTTCCGCGCTCGCATCACTGACCTCGGATATTTTCGGATCAATCAGGTCGGTCGACTGATCATTCTCAGCGGGAAACGGCTGTTCGGTGGACGGCCGGGGTACCGGGCGAGGCTGTTTGGTCGCGAACAGACTCTGCCAAATCAGGACAAACCCAAATGACACGGCGAGAAAGAAAAGAAGGCGTCGAGTATCCATCGTGGCTCGGTTTCAGCAATTTCCTGAGCTGACTGCAGAAACTAACAGCGATTTCAGGATGCCGGGTTGAGTTGAATTAAAAGCAGGGAAATCGTGACTGCAAACATTGGTGCAACCAACGGAAGCTCCGGCCAAAATCGGTCGGAATCGATTCGAGTGCGTCTACAAGAGTTTAGGGGGGACGATCTGTGCCACCTGTGGAACTCAGGAGGATATCCGCCAAACGGCGGCTCCTGGAGTCCGGTTCGAAGTCGTTCTCAGGAATGCTGTCCATTTTTGGTATTCGGACCGAAAAACTCAGGATTCTGCTCCACAAAGGTTGTTCTGTGGGTGATTCGATCCATCGTCGATGGTTATCGGAGGACGAGGCACATAAGAAAAGCCCGGCTGCTGAACAACCGAGCTTTATGGGCCAAATCACGGAGTGGCAGTCATTTGGGTCGCAGGAACATTTAATTCGGGGGTGTCCAATCCTCTGCCTTGTTGAATGCATGCTGTTCTTCAATGATTCGGTGCACCGTCAAAATCTCCGGCCCCCGATGTAGCTGTCATTTTTCCGAGGTCGCGATTTCTTGACCTCATAGGCCTCGTCCAACCGATCTGAGATGTTTGGTTTCTCTGTTGTCGAATGAACTATCTGATCACCATTGTTTGTCGTCCTGCTCACAATCACATTTCTGCTTTCGTTTTCGGCTCGTTGGGACGAAACCGCCCCGTTGAACGGTCAGCCGGGTCGTGAGTCCGTTGGATGCATTCTCCGGCGGGCGGTGCAAATCTTAATTAGCCAAAAGAGGTGAAGATTTATTGGTTTATTCGTTTGCATCACCAAATTCTTTGATGTTGTTTGAGTTTCCGGAAATCGATGATTCAGAACATGTACCCGGATATCTTCGGCAAAGCCGTTGGATATGGTCCAAAAAACCACGTTTCGTGATCAAACTTGTGAAAGGCGGGAACTGCCGGACCAATCCTGGAAGGCGAAGGAATTCAAGCATTGAGATCTGTACCAGTAAACTCCCAAATTCGGTGGCGTCGCTACCTTTTGCGGCAGCGGCACAGCCAAACAATATGAGCCGAATTACCGTGGTAGGCTTGAAGTTCACCGACCGGAAATCTTCAATACAGCCGGGGTTAGGGTCATTGGGTGCGTTTTACGGGACGTTTTTGCTGCGTTACAACTCTTCGATCGTCAGATCTGGCCACCGTGAGTGGTGTCCGCAGCACAGAGTCGCGTTGACTGAGAAGTGATAATGGGTTATCCATTCTTTCAGGTGGATGTGGCTCATCCGGCGTGGTTGATCTACGCGTCGCTGCTGGTGCTTGCCGTCTTCTTCCGCTTTTCGCGACTTCTAAGTGTACGCAATCTCGATATAGGATTCATTCTGTCTCTGTCGATGGCGCTGGTCCTTACCAGCACTTGGGGCAGCGACAAAATGGACGTTGAGTCGATTAGCGCTGAACAACCAGATGCGGTGGTGACTCAGTGGTCTTCCACTGTGCTCCTGTCGCTTTCGGTTCTGTTGATCTTGCGATTGATCTTCGACGAGAGTTTGACGCGCCGCCCCAGACTCGACCAGAACCTGAATCAGGCGGGCCTCACTTTCCTTTGTGTGCCCGCGTTCGCAGTCCTCATGACCAGCGTATTCATGGGGGAGCCGCCCGGTGGCAATGTGGACGCTGTCAAGTCCGGTAAAGCGTTACTCCAGCGTCAGGCCATCGGAGAACATGAATCGGAAGCTGAGGACGAACAACCGGCCCCGACTGAAACATTGATTGCCGCGGGAGCATCAGCCGTTGCCCAGCTCTCTGGCGGGATCTCCGATGCGACTGTGAGTGTGGATTCTGAATCCACGTCCATTGAGCAGACCATGGCGTGCTTCCTGGTAGTCCTGGCGCACACGATTATCATTGCCGGGTTTGTGTATATCGGTCGCACACATTTCAACAGTCTGCAGTTGGGCGTCTCGATGTGTTGTCTCTATCTGCTGCTGCCCTGCACTGCATTCAAAGTTCATGAACTCAGTCATGTATTGCCGGCTGCCTGTTTGATTTGGGCCGTGGCCTGTTATCGTCGCCCGGCCGTGGCTGGAGTGCTGCTTGGTCTGGCTTGTGGAACACTGTTCTTTGCCGTCTTTCTGCTGCCGTTATGGGCTGTATTTTACGGTCGGCGGGGCAGTATTAAGTTTGGTGTGTCGCTCGGAGCTGTTGCTGCGCTTGCCTTGTTCGCCGTCGCAATGACTTCTTCCACTGCCGACTCGTTTCTTGCTCGACTGGTGCACACAACCAACTGGACCGTTTACCGTTTGTTCACAGATCAATTGCCCGTCAGCAGTATGGGTGTTGGCCAGATCTTTCTTCGAATCACACTTGCCGCAGCTTTCTTTGTGATGCTGACTGCGATGACGGTCATTCCGCGCCGCCGCAATCTTGAGAACCTGCTGGCGGATTCCACAGCGCTGGTGGTTGCCGCTCAGCTTTGGTATCCGGAAGACGTGGGCACCTACGTATTGTGGTATATGCCCCTGCTGCTGCTGGTTATGTTTCGTCCCCGGCTTGACCGCTTTACACCTCGCGAGACTGATGACACGAAATCGGCCACCATTCTGAAAACCACGACAACCGCGGCAGGTGGTTTACTGTCTGGTGTAACGTTGAATCATTAGGTTGCTGTGATGTGTCAGGAGAATCGACGCATCGCGTGGACCGTCGAATCTGCCTGAGAAAACTTGCCGGGAATATAGTCAAACGGTCCACACCCGGCACGCCACAACCTGAATCTGATTCTCGAAGACGACATCGAGACAGACGTTACTGCTTGCCCGATCCCTTCACTCTGACAGTTGTCACCACTTGACATTCGCGAATCGGTCCGAAGTGCCGGTTTGACACGTCGCTTGCGGTTCCTGCCGTCATCAGCGGACCAATCCACGCAAGGCAGTCCATTCGACGGACCGATAATGGGCAGGTCGGGTTGTCTGCGTGTCATTGCAGTTGGATGGCCATATGGCCCGTCTCCTAACTCTCAAGCCGGTTAATAGGGAGGCTCTCATGTCTAAGACAGCAGTCAGTCAGGCGGACGATCACGAATTCGAAGAAGTCAGCAGCGAGGAAGTTGATCGCATTGTCGATGCTCTGGATAGCCTGATCGAAAGCGTCGAAAGCGACAACATTACGCATTACCTGGAAGAAGCTTCCAGCAACATTTACTATCTGGTTTACGAAGACGGAGACGACGAAGCGGAGTCCTCAGAAGAAACCGATACGGTGGCAGAGGTTGATGAGGGCGTTGAGCTGCGGGACGCTGCCTGAATTTGGTTCGTCGACAGATCACAGACAGGCCCGAAGAATACTCATCTCTTCGGGCCTGTTTTCGTTTCCTAATAGCCGTTCAACAGTTCATAATTCGCGTCATTCCTGAGCTTCAGGGTTTGGACATGTCCACCAGTTAATTTCCATATTTGGCGTTGAACGATGAATCGACCGAATTTTGCGACAGTGCTCCTGTTGTTGAGTTGTTGTGTCTGCCGGTTGAACGTTGTACGCGCTCAGGAGAACCAAAGAGACAGCCGCAAGCCATCACTGGACAGTGACGACGTACTGAAGAGGTTTGTTGATGAGCTGGTTGTGATCACGCCCGGCGAAGACAAATTCCCGCGGTCCGTTAAAGCACCATCTGGTGAGCTGCGTCCTCCAGTCATGCTCCGAATTGCCTGTTACGAGACCACTCAGGAACTCTATCAGCTCGTAATGGGGGAGAATCCAAGTGAGTGGAAGGGACCCAGAAACTCTGCCGAGTCCATGTCGAGGGTGGACGCTGATCGATTCTGCAGCCGTTTAACACAGATGCTGCAGCAAAAGAGTCTTATCGCATTCTCTGATATTGTTCGTCTTCCCACGGACGTTGAATGGGAATACTGCTGCCGAGCAGGGTCCAGGGAGCCATTTTGTTTCGGGCCGTTAACCGGTTCTCCGGGACTGCTCGATCAATATGCCTGGCATACTGGCAATGCTGCCGGAAATGATCCGGCTGTCGGTGTACTGCTGCCCAATACTTATGGACTCTTCGACGTCCATGGATACCTGTGGGAGTATGTTGACGTAGCCGACGGTGAGGGCGGGGATGCTCAGCGACCAGTTGGCTGGGCAATGGGCGGATCATGGCGAGACCCCGCCACTTTGCTGGCTTCCGACAGCAGAATTCCCGTACCACGTTATGCCACGAGTGACGCGATTGGATTCCGTTGCGTCGTTTCAAGTCATCCTCAGCAGCCGCAGAATCAATCAGACAGGTAGCCAACCGGGTGTTCTTCAGATATGCTGTATCGGTGATAGTCTAATCGCGCAGAGAACGTGAAATTCCGATTTCAGCGGAATGCGACACAGGCAAACAGGGCGAAAGGAACCGCGTTGGGCGACCGGTGAACAAAGTCTGAGAGCAGACTTGGCTGCAATCAGATCAGGGAATCGGATGGCGAGCTGCGTTGCCGACGGCGACGGGGTGGGAGGAATTCTAGCATGACGACGGAAGATGTGTACGCAGTGAAATCTGACAAGGATGACACTGGCACGACGAGTGAGACGCCACCGGTCGCAGAACAAGAAGGTGTGGCAGTCACGACAAACGCCGCGGCTCCACAGGGCGAACAAACAACTCCGTTGGATCAGGATGGTGCCCACCCGGCGTCGAATGTCGAGCAGACAGCTGGAACCGTCACGTCGCCAATTGCCACTCCAGACGAAGCCGCTACCTCTCCGGCGGAAAGTGTATCAATCGAAAACACAACGCCGGCAGCGTCCGATGCACCAGCAACGCCCAAGTGTGCGGCCGACGATACTACCCGTCCGAGTGCCGGGACCGGCCAGCGAATCCGTGAAAGACTGACGTCTCAGCCAGATGAAAAGGCTGTCGGGAGTTCTGACGACGGATTACCGCGACAGGAATTTTCTCAGGGTGGGCTGCCGGTAGAAATTCCATTTGAGGACGAACTGGATGCTTCTCTGGAAGCTCAGATTTCAGAAGCGATGACGTCCGATGAGTCGGCTCCCGTGGAAACGGCGCCCGTCGCGGGTATCGAAGCAGAGGAAGGCGAATCTGGAGCACCGGTTGAAGAACTCGGACCAGGTTCTCAACTCAAGGGCACCGTGCAGCAGATTCACGGAGATGACGTTTTCATTGAAGCTGGCGTCCGCAGTGGTGTTGTCGTTCCGCTTCGGCAGTTCGCGGAAAACAAGCAACCGTCGGTTGGCGACGAACTCACCGTGATCATTGACTCGGTCGACGCAGACGGGCTGTTTAGAGCCCGGATTCCACAAGGGCGCCACAAGACGGGCGGCAACTGGGATACGCTGGCGGTCGGACAGGTCGTCGACTGCATGGTCACTGACACGAATAAAGGTGGACTGCAGGTTACTGTCAGCAGTCTTAAAGGATTTATGCCCGCCAGTCAGATCGATCTTGGTTACGTGGCCGATCTCCAAGTCTACGTTGGTCAAAAGCTGACCGCACAAATCACTGAAGTCAATAAAAAGAAACGCAACCTCGTACTCAGTCGGCGATTCCTGCTGCAGACGGAACGTGAGAGTCAACAGGGAGACTTCTGGACTTCGCTCGAAGTGGGCCAGGATCATGAAGGCGTAGTCAAGACAATAAAGGACTACGGAGTATTCATTAACCTGGGGCCCATGGACGGGTTTCTGCACATCGGTGAGATCGCATGGTCACGGATCAGTCACCCCAATGAAGTTGTCACTGAGGGGCAGACCGTACAGGTCAGGATCCTGAGACTGGATGCTGAACGTCAACGCATCAGTCTGGGAATGAAACAGCTGTTGAAGAATCCATGGCTTACAGCGGTAGAACGATATGTCCCGGAACAGGTCGTTCCCGGCAAGGTCACGCGTTTAACAGACTTTGGAGCTTTCGTGGAACTCGAACCAGGCATAGAGGGGCTCGTCCACATCAGTGAACTCGCATGGCGACGGGTTGGCAGCGTCAGTGAAGTCCTGAGTTTGGATGAGTCTCGTGATTTTCAGGTGATCGAGGTTGATCCCAAACGAAAACGTATCTCGCTGTCAGTAAAGGCTCTGGAAAATCAGCCGGAAAATCGGGAAGCGGAAGACGTCAACCCTGCTCCAAACCGTAAGTCGAATCCTGATCTTCGGGGTGGTACCAGTGAGGAAAAAGGCGGCAGCAGTCTGTTTGGGAATCCGTCGGATTTCACATGATTCCCTGACGGTTGCCATCAAGCAGCTGAATCTGCAATCAACGTCACTGGAAGATTACTCTGACCCTGTTTCGGACCTCTCAGCATTCGCAATATTGCCAAATCAACACAGGCTCAAACCTTGCCAACCTTGAATTCGAAGTACTGCTCACCGATGGACTCCAGCAGTTCACGACGGAATTCGGGGCTGACATTCACGTCACACCCGGTCCCGGTGGTAAGGATGTACCGCAGACGGCCACTGGCGACGTCACTATCCGATGTGTTGTCGTCGGCTGGTTCCCTGGAATCCACTACCAGGATGACGCCGGTGGAACCGGGGTGTTTTTGAATGACGCGGTAAACGGTTTCGATGTCATTCCGCGTATGCAGACCCTGCTCGAATTTAATCGCTACCTGTGTCGTGAACTCTCGATCTGCATCATCCAGAGAGAACATGCGGTTCACGATTAGATTCGGTTCACGGCCACGTCGATCCACTCGTCCCTGCACGACTGTGATGTTGTCAGTCTTGATGAGACCTTCATACCTGGCGTAGTTGGCGGCCCAGGCGATACAACGTACGATTCCGCTCGGGTCTTCCAGGTCGAAATTCGCATACCGGTTTTGACCGCTGGCAGTGGGCTTCTTGGACGTTGCTGTTTTGATTGAGCCGACCATCCCGGTGACAGTGACGATCTCTCCATCTTCCAGATCTGCCAGCTGGCGCGTCTTGGTTTGAGCATACATGGCGATACGCTGACTGTACTGACTCAGCGGATGCGACGTCAGATAGAAGCCCAGCGAATCTTTCTCTGCCACCAGCTTCTGCAAATGGGTCCAGTCCGGTACGTTTGGTAAACTGACGCTGACTTCTTCCAGCTCATCTTCATCGCCGTCATTTCCGAACAGGTTCAGCTGGCCGCTGGCTTTGTCTTTCTGGTGGGAAATCGCAGCCTGGAGCGCCCGGTTCACGACTTCCGTCTGCTGAGCCTGCGTTCCAGGCAGACTGTCGAGCGCGCCGACTTTAATCAGGGCTTCCAGAACACTTCGATTGAGCGCTCTGGATTCGATGCGCTCCGTCAGGTCGAACAGATCTTTGAAGAGACCATTCACCTGTCTTTCCTCTACGATGGTCTGCATTACTCCTGCACCTGTCCCCTTGATGGCCCCCAGACCGAACGTAATGCGCCCGTTGTCAATCCCGAACTCAACTTCAGACCGGTTTACGTCTGGAGGCAGAATTTCCAGATTCTGACGACGAGCATCCTCGACGTGTTCGCTGATTCGTTCCGTACTTTCCATTCCACAGCTCAATAATGCCACCATGAATTCGACAGGATAGTGAGCCTTCAGGTAGGCAGTTTCATAGGCAATTAATCCATAGGCAGTGGAATGAGACTTGTTGAATCCGTAGCCCGCAAATGCGACGATCAGGTTCCATAATTCATCGGCCAGCTCGGTCGAAATACCGTTCGATTTCGCTCCGCTGATATAGTCATCGTAAAAATTGTCGATGGTGGACTGCTTCTTCTTACTGATCGCCTTAATGCATGTGTAGGCATTCGCCAGGTCCAAATTTCCGACGCGGTTTAGAATCCGCATCACCTGTTCCTGGTAGACCATCACACCATATGTTTCTTCCAGGATCTGGTCGACGACCGGATGCACTTTTCGAGATTTCTTGCGTCCGTGCTTCACCTCCACGTACTCGAGCACCATCCCACCTTCCAATGGTCCCGGACGATACAGGGCCGAGGTCGCAATAATATCTTCGAAACAGTCGGGCTTCATTTTTTTAAGCAGATCCCGCATACCTCCGGATTCCAGCTGGAAAACACCTCTGGTCTCGCCTCGCTGCAACAGAGCAAATGTCTTCGCGTCAGAGAGGTTGTTCTTGACGTCTTCGAGGCTGAATTCAGGATGCGATCGCTGAACATTCCGGACAGCCTTATCCAGGATGGTCAGATTCCGCAGACCCAGAAAGTCCATCTTCAACAGACCAATGGCCTCAATTGTCGGTCCGTCCCACTGTGTAATAATGTCCTGCTTACCACTGATCTTTTGCAGAGGGACCACTTCAGCCAGTGGGACATTGGCCACGACAACGCCTGCCGCGTGAGTCCCCGTGCTGCGCGCCAGGCCTTCCACGGCGATTGCGTAATCAATTAATTCCCGAGCTGTCGCGTCCGAGTCGTAAGCCGCCTGCATATCCGCACTCTTTTTGAGTGCATCGACCAGTTTGATATTCAGTTCGTCCGGGACCAGTTTTGCCAGATCATTGACGCGTGACAGCGGCACACTGAGTGCGCGGCCAACGTCACGGATGGCATTCCTGGCTTTCAGTGTGCCGTGGGTACCGATCTGAGCTACGTTCATCGTGCCATATTTGTTTTTGGTGTAATCGATCACCATTTGACGACGATCTCGACAAAAATCGATATCGATGTCCGGCGGCTCATTGCGACTCGGGTCCAGAAAGCGTTCAAACAGCAGGTTAAACCTGAGTGGACAGACGTCGCCCAGCCGCAGCAAAAACGCCACGATAGCACCACACGCTGAACCACGAGCACCACATGGAATCTCATTGCGACGCGCGAACTCAACCAAATCCCACACAATCAGGAAATAGCTTGCATACCCTTTGGATTCGATGACCGATAATTCGTATTCCAGCCGGTTCCAGTGTTCCTTCGTGAGTTTTTCGCCGTAACGTTCATGCATTCGTTCTTCGCACAGATCTTTCAGGTACTCGGCGTCAGTTTTATTTTCCGGTGGGTGAAACACGGGATACAACTTACGATTATGCAGCTGAATATCGACACGATCTGCAATCTCCTGCGATCGAGCGACTGCATCTTCCAATCCATGAAAGGTGCTGTACATTTCATCCGGACTGCAGACGTAAAGACCATCGTTGTCCATCTTCAGGCGATTCGGATCATCACGGGTTCGTCGTGTGTTGATGCACAGCAATACGTCCTGAATTTTCGCGTCGTCTCGCGTGAGGTAATGGGCGTCATTGGTGGCCACGAGCGGCAGCCCCATTTGATTCGCCAGGTCAACTGCGGGCTTCAGACACTGCCGCTGAATATCAAAGCCGGCATCCTGGATCTCTATGTAGAAGCGGTCACCGAACACACGCGAGTACCACTCAACAAGCTGTTTTGCTTCAACCTCACGACCGGTCAGCAGGAGTTTCGACAGTTCACTCGACGCACAACCAGAAAGGCAGATGATCCCCTCGTTGTGTTCTTCCAGAAGTTGACGATCGATTCGCGGCTTATAGTGGAATCCTTCCAGGTAGGCCGCCGATGCCATAAGAATCAGGTTGTCGAATCCACTGCGATTCATTGCCAGCAGTGTCAGGTGTGACTGTGCATCTTTCTGCCGGGTTGTACTGCGATCTGTTCGACGGCCGGGGGCTACATAGGCCTCATATCCGATGATTGGATTGACATCCTGACTGCGGCAAGCGCCGTGAAATTCAATTGCCCCGGAAAGATTTCCGTGGTCCGTAATGGCAATTGCGTTCATGCCCATCTCTTTGACACATTTCACCAGCGTTGGTATGCGATTGACGCCGTCCAGCAGACTGTAGTGAGTATGGCAGTGGAGATGAGCGAACGGTCGTGTGCTGCCTGCAGGTGAGGTTGACCGGGTCTCCGTGTCGTTGATCATCGTGATCGTTCCTGTGTCTGTCGAACTTGTACTGGTCACTCGGCACCCGTTCAACAGTGGGGCGTACTTGACCTTCGTGATGTGCCACCTCGTGAATACAGTCGCCCGCTACTCGCTGTGAACAACTCGACACATCCGACTCTCGGACCACGGCGTCTGTACTCATATCTTCACGAACAATGCGGTGGTTTTCAATCTGTGGTGTGATAACGGCTTGGCAATGCGAAACTCAGCCAATCGACGCGGCGTCCCGACCTGAGAGGATCATTTCTGCCAGATGAAAGTCCTCTGCTGTGGTAATCTTGATATTCTCCCAGGCACCATTCGTCACCGTCACGGAATGTCCGGAGGCCTCCACCAGGGAAGCCTCATCCATGAAGTGCTGCAGACGCCCATTTGCCAGTGCAAAGGCGTCCAGCAGAATCTGACGATCGAATGTCTGAGGTGTCTGGGCCAGTCTCAATTGTGAGCGGTCGATCGTGGTTTCAATCTGTCCCTCTTTGTCGATCCGTTTGACGGTGCTGGTAATTGGCACTCCTGGGATGGCGGCTCCTGTTCTGAGGGCTGCTGCAAAAACCGAATCAATCACGTCTGATGTGATCAGTGGTCTTGCGGCATCATGTACAGCCACGAATTCAATGGAATCCCGAAGTGACATGAGTCCGTTGTAAACACTTTCAGCACGTGAAGTACCACCGCTTACGAGATCAATGTTACCCAGGTGCTCACCAAACCGATCAAGGAACTCTGTTCGATCCGAGTCAGCAAGGACCAGCAGTATCTGCGTCACATAGTCGCGCCCGCCAAACGCTCGAACCGTCCGCCGCCATACGGCTTCACCGGCCAGATCGACAAATGGCTTTTTCTGGTCAAACCCGCGAAAGCGACGACTCCGGCCGGCAGCCGGCAAGATCACGGCGAATTCAGGCATGGCTCGGATCACTCGCACAGCACTGGCCGCTGACTGAACAGCACTGGTTCTGGTGTTTAGGAGGTTTTGTTTGTGTCAATCACACCACCCCGGTAAGTTCGGGTCGGAATTCCGCACTGTACAACTGCAGCGCTGCGGGAAAATGACTCACCGATTCAAGCCCGGTTTTTCGGACAGTCTGGCGTCTTTTCTGGACAATTCCGGCGGCGTATTGTCCTGTGCTTCCTAAGCATCATCGTTCGTTGCTGAGAGCCGGGCGGTCGCCCACGCAATCAAATCGTCACGGGACTCCGCTGTTTCTTCCAGCAGATCAAGCCGATTCTGTTCCACACATAAGGTGGTGAATGAGAAACCTTCCGGCTCTTCGACCGGACCCAGGACGGCTGCCGTGCGACACAGTGCTTCTTCTTCCTGATCTGTCCGCTGCCCAAGATCCAAAATCACGAAGGCCACCAGTCGCTTACCAGCATCTTCGGCTTCATCATTCATGCGCTCCGTGAACCAGTCCAAAGCTTCCTCCACACTGCGGCCAGCCAGAGCATTCAGGAACTGCATGTGTCCCTCATAGTAACGAACAAACGGCGGGTTGCCGGGATACTGCAGAGTCTCGGATAACCGGCTGCCATATTCACACAGCTCGATTGCCTGCTCCAGTTCCGGGTCATTGCTGGTCAGCGAGCGTGCGAATCCCACGATCGAATGCAGATGGGAGACGTCCATGTGATAGTTGCCTTCTGCAAACAGAACGTCCTGTCCATCCATGAGCTCCCGAATGGAGGCTGATCCCAAGACAACTGGATTACGAGATTCCAGATCAGATTTGAGAGAGTGCTGCAGATCTTCATATATCCGTCGAACCAGCAGCGCGGCTGACTGACATCGTTCTTCGAAGGTCATTTGCTGTTGAAGCTGGCTCAGCGTCGTGACTGAATTGCAGGTTCCGTGAGTCTTGAGGAGAAACTCCAGCCCTTTCACCATATGAGCGCCTTCATACAGTGCCACGTTCATAATCTCGTCGAACGAATCGTCCGGATCCTGCGGAATACTGACCCTGTCAATCATATCACGAACAAGCTTCGGCTCTCCAATCGTCCGAAAATAGGCCCAGGCATCCGCAAGCTGGTCATGTTCCAGGAGTAGCTGACCTACTTCACGTGCAGCGTCCACGTAGGCTTCTCGAAACGAGCTCTGGTGTTCTGAAGGGATATTGTCGAGCGATGTGGGCCGGGTGATCGGCAAACCCAGCTGATGACGAGTCCTCATCAGTTTCGCATCAAACAGTCGATGAAAATCCTGATTTTTCTGTAACACTTCCTCCAATGCGTCGAACAGATGCTGGGCGTCGGCCGACGGGTGGACGCGTTCAATGATTGAACTGATTTTTGTTGCTGACGCAGTTGTCATTGTACATCCACACAAGAAGTGTCAGGAAAAAACCGATGCAGGTCTCCCGCAGATCAATCAGTGATTGCATCCACATCCGTCACCGCAGCCACCGCTGGACCCATCTGCTAGCCCTTCAGAAGCGACAGACTGAACACTCACGATTCCCTGGCCAGCGGCAGCTGCCAGCAGGGCAAGGCGTGTTGTTTCTGCGCCCCGATCATTGAGTACGTAAAGTATTTGCACTTGGTCATCCAGTGTCTTCTCGACGTCCATTAATTCCACTTCCAGTTGCCAGTCCCGGATACGCCCTTGCCAAATGTTGAACAATGCCGCGGATTGTCGCTGGCGCATCGCATGCAGTGAGCAGTCCTCGGCAGTTGCAATGCGTTCAATGGACTCAACAGATTCGTGGTCCTCTGACAAAGCCGGCGGGAGAACATCCAGAATTTCACCCAGTTCCTGGCCCCGATCTGTGGAAACCACGACAGCCGTGCCTCGATGCACGTTCGCCTCGTCGACCAGTTCAATCGAGCAGCGCACGATTCGGGGAACTACTCCATACCGTACCAGTACTTGCACGGCAGCAGCTTTCTTGATGGAAACTGCAGTGGAGGCCACTGATGACATCACGGTTTGCCTTGCGTTCGGTGCAATCTCTTTGAACAATCGCCTTCCTCGCAGTTAGTCTACACATTTGCGTGTCCTATGTCACTTCGCACGCGGGCTGCTGTTCCGGGCCAAACGACCATCAGCAGCTGATTCCGCTTAAATGATGAGAATGGTCTGCTAGAATTGGTCGAATGGCGGCAGTCTTCCGTCATGGTCTCCGGGTTTGTTGTCTTGCCACCGCTACAGCAATGATGGGATGCACCGAATCTATGCAGATGCACGTTTCCTTCCGGCGGCACGCAACCTGTCATGTCATTGCAGCCAGCCTGACGTTGCTGTACTCCAGCTTTCCGGCGATGGCCGACGCAGCCGAATTTGCCATTGGAGACAAACTTCCTGAATTCTCGAATTTGCACGCAGTTGATGGAACCAGGTGGGATTCCATGAAACTCGGCGATTCAAGGGTTCTGATTGTTGTATTCACCTGCAACCGCTGCCCGTATGCCGTGGAATATGAAGATCGGCTGAATGCACTGCACGCAAAATACAGCGAGTCAGGAAAGCAGGTGAGGCTGTTTGTGATCAACAGTAATTACGGCCCGAATGAATCGCTCAAACGTATGCGACTTCGAGCGAAGGAGAAGCGGTTTAATTTCCCCTACGTTAAGGACACGGATCAGTCAGTGGCCCGCAGTCTGGGAGCCGTTTACACGCCGGAGTTCTTTGTGTTTGATCATGATGGGAGGCTTGTCTACAAGGGAGCGTTGGACGATGCCACCAATTCAGAGAATGTGAAAACGAATTATGTCGATGACGCTGTCTCCGCGTTGCTGGCGGGGGCTCCTGTGAAGACGACGGAGATTGGAGCGCGGGGCTGTACGATCCGATTCAGACGGCGCCGTCCGAGTCCACGCGGTCCTTAGCCCGCTGCCGGACCTGGAACCAGGCTGTCAGTCTGAATCTCGAAACGCGTGTCTGACACGACGTCTTCCGCGCGGACGATCACAGGTTTCATTGGCTGTATAATGCTTGTCTCCCATGAACACGAGGTGCCGCAGCGTCAGAATTACATTGCGGCAAACGCCTGAATGGCAAAAAAACGGTCCGGCAGAGCTAACAGGACGAAGTCCGGGGGAAAAAAGGTCCGCGTCGACATCAGGCGGAATAAGCAGACCCGTGCCCGCCGCCAAAACCTTACACAGGAGATGCTGTCAGATATCGAATCTGCTGCTGATGCTGAAGTCACCGAACGGTTGAGTGGTAAAGGGACTTTGTCACGCCGCCGGACAATTATTGCGGACGCTGACGGTGACTTGTCACTGTGTGACGTGGATTTTGCGGACTGCCTGAGCGGACGTGTTCTCACATTCATAGGACTCAATTGTCTGGTTCAGTCTGACAGCGATGGGCGCACATACGAATGCACTTTGCGAGGAATGCTGCGGACGCTGGCCAGGGACAGCCGTAATGCGGTCGTCACTGGTGATCGTGTCAGGTTCCGACCCGCAGGTGATGTCCATCAGGGCGTCATTGAACGTGTGGAGCCGCGACACGGCATACTGGCCCGTAAAAGTCAGGGTAAAGAGCACATATTGGTAGCCAACATTGATCAGATCCTGATCGTGGCATCCGCGGCCAGTCCTGAATTAAAAACGAACCTCATCGACCGTTATCTGGTCAATGCAGAGGTTCATGAGATCCCGGCCGTAATCTGCATCAATAAATTGGATCTTGTGGATCCTGCTTCGTTACAGTCCATGGCAGCTCGGTACAGCCGCCTGGGATATCAGATTGTCCTGACCAGTGTCGTGAGTGGTCACGGTATTGATGAGATGAGAGCGCTGCTTTGTGGTCGAGAGACGGCGGTCAGTGGACAAAGTGGAGTCGGGAAGTCGTCATTGCTGAACGCACTGGACGGCGAACTGAGTCTGGATACAGCTGATGTCAGTGAGTGGAGTCACAAGGGGCGACACACGACTCGCCGGACCCAATTACTGCCACTCAAAACGGGTGGTTGGGTTGCCGACACACCCGGAATTCGACAGTTCGTTTTGTGGGACCTGGGTCTTGAAGAAATCGATGGCTATTTCATCGAATTTCGGTCGTTCATACCGTATTGCCGGTTTCCCGACTGCAGTCACATCCATGAACAGCAATGCGGAGTAAAAGACGCTGTCTCAGCCGGGCTGATCGCTCGGCAGCGATACGAGAGCTACATTCGAATGAGAGAACAAGACGCTCCTCACTGGAAGCTCCCACCACCGGAAGCACCGTTATGAACGCTCGCCAGCTGGAGAAACTGGGCGTTCGGCGGCACTGTGTCCGAACTGCTGTGGGAGCAATTCAAAAGCTGGTTTCACAGGAGATGTCACGCAGCGACATCAAAGCTCGTCTCAAACAGGTCGTTCAAAAACCGGAATTGTTTGTTGGTGACCCCATTCTGGATGGTCTGGCGAAAGCACTTCAGGACACAGAGGTCTCAGCAAAGCATGAGCCGATCTCATACGCGCGATGGGGCAGCAATATTGACGACGGTGCATTGAAACAGATGGAAGACGCATGCCGGATCCCTGGCGCTGTGGCCGCTGCCGTAATGCCGGACGCCCACATCGGATATGGCCTGCCGATCGGTGGAGTCCTCGCGCTTGACAATGCCATCGTGCCGTATGCAGTTGGTGTTGATATTGCCTGCCGCATGAAGTTGTCAGTTCTGGATATGCCCCTGGACAGTATGACACGCCAGTTTGATCGTTACAGAAATGCACTTGAGCGAGGAACTGTTTTTGGAGTTGGAGTCGAACATCAACGGCCACAGAATCATGCGGTTCTGGATGCGAACTGGGATGTGACGCGGATCACTCGCCGGAACAAAAACAAAGCAAGGAGACAGCTGGGGACATCAGGGTCTGGCAATCACTTCGTGGAGTTCGGAGTCTTCACGCTGTCCGAAAAAACCCCGGAGCTGGAAATGGAGTCCGGGCAATACGTTGCACTGCTCAGTCACAGCGGCAGCCGAGGCACAGGAGCTGCGGTGTGTTCGACCTATTCGTCAATAGCCCGCGGCCGGCTGGCAAACCAGTGGGAACATTTGGGACGGCTTGCCTGGCTGGACATGGACAGCAGTGAAGGTCAGGAATACTGGGCGGCCATGAAACTGATGGGCGACTACGCATCAGCAAACCATGATGTGATTCATCGTCTGGTAACGAAACTGCTTGGCGCCCACGTCATCGCAGACGTGGAGAATCACCACAACTTTGCGTGGAAGGAAACCCACAATGGCCAGAAGACCGTCGTCCATCGCAAAGGGGCAACTCCTGCGGGTAAAGGCACACTGGGAGTGATACCCGGATCCATGGCCGATCCTGCGTTTGTGGTCCGCGGGCTTGGGAACTCAGCCAGCCTGGACTCAGCTGCCCATGGAGCCGGCCGGGTGATGTCACGCAGAGAAGCCCGGAACAGATTCTCTTTTCGGTCCGTGCGGGGCACACTGGAAAAAAGGGGAATTCGAGTCCTGTCTGCAGGGGCCGATGAAGTACCGGGGGTCTATAAGAACATTGAGCAGGTGATGGCAGAACAGACCGACCTTGTGGAGCCACTGGCTCGATTCGATCCGAAGATCGTCAGGATGTGTGGCGATGGAAGTCGGGCTGAGGATTGACGGGGGTCCGAATACTGGCATTTGAGATTCAAAAATTTGAGATCTCCCCGATGGCTCCACGACTGTGTGTTGTTACTCGTGTATGGTAACCGGCGTTCCTTCATTAACCTGCAGCCTCCTCATGTCAAAGGCCACATTCGTGGATCGTGTACTGATTACCGACGGGATTCACGCCTCAGGCATGAGAATTCTCGACGAGGCCAACGGCATTACGACTGTCGTCAAGCCGAATTTGACACCGCCACAGCTGAAAAAAGAACTGCAGCATGCCGACGGCATCATTGTTCGCAGCAAGTCGAAGCTGCGTGCGGACATCCTCGAAGGTCAGCAGCGTCTGAAAGTAATCGTTCGTGCCGGTGTTGGAGTTGACAATATTGACCTGGAAGCCGCGACGAAGGCTGGCATTCTGGTGATGAACACCCCCACCGGAAACACCACCAGCACCGCCGAACATACCGTGGCGATGATGCTGGCTCTGTCACGGAACATCGCAACAGCAGCGGCCAGCATGCGGGCCGGTAAATGGGACCGCAAACTGTTTCAGGGTACACAGGTCTCCGGAAAGACGCTTGCGATCATAGGACTTGGTCGCATCGGTATCAGCGTGGCTCAGCGTGCACTGGCACTGGAAATGAGAGTCCTGGGCTTCGATCCTTTTATGTCCGAAGAGCGAGCTCGCGAATACGGCATCGAGCTGCATCGTGATATTGACGAGATCGTGAAACGAGCCGACTATCTGACAGTCCACACTCCGCTGACGGATGAAACCCGCGGCATCATTAACGCAGAGCGTCTGGCCGCGATGCCTAAAGGTGCCAGAATCATTAACTGCGCCCGTGGCGGGATCATTGAAGAAGTGGATCTGGCGGACGCCATTGATTCGGGTCACATTGCAGGAGCGGCTATTGACGTCTTCACGAAGGAGCCTCCGGAGGATCGACGTCTGGTTGAGCTGCCGCAGGTTCTGTCCACTCCTCATCTGGGAGCATCCACCGATGAAGCTCAGGAAATGGTGGCGGTTGAAGCTGCCGAGATCATTTCCGGGTTTCTGATGAACAACGAAATTCGTTATGCCATTAACATGGCGCCTGTATCCGGAGCAGAAATGAAGGACCTTCGGCATTACCTGGGCCTGAGTTACCGGCTGGGGCTGCTGGCCGCTCAAATGATTCGGGGGCAGGCGCTGCAGTCGGCTGATATCGACTTCCGAGGTGACGCAGCAGCCAGGAACACTCGTCTGCTGAAGAGTGTGTTCACCACGGGGTTGCTCGAAGGAGCTCTGGATGCGAGCGTGAATCTGGTCAATGCCGCGTCCGTGGCACAGGAGCGCGGCATCAGTATTACGGAATCGGCCAGCGGTGATTGTGAAAACTTTGCATCGTTGATCAGCGTCCGGCTGACCACGGATCAAAAGGGATTTTCTGCATCCGGGACTATCTTCGGCAACCAGTTTCAGCGTTTGGTGCGTCTGGGACGTTACCCGCTGGAAGCGTTTCTGGACGGTGTCTTGCTAATATATCGACACCGCGATGTACCCGGTTTGATTGGATTCATTGGGTCCATTCTGGGCCGTCACAGCGTCAACATCGCTAACATGGGCCTGGGCCGCCAGTACAACAAGCCCGGCGGAGATTCCGTGGCCGTGTTGAATCTGGACAGCGAGCCGTCTCAGGAAGCTATCAACGAGATTCTGGAACACGTGGAAGTCACCGGTGTTGAAATCGTACGGTTACCGGACGCAGACGTGCATCCAGTCTGGCTTGGAGCGTAGAAGATGCTGCAGGCAACCTGTGGCATTAAAGGAACAATCCCTCGCATTTGACAGAAGAAACATTGTTTATCCTGCAAATTAGACTTCTCAATCGGCAGTCGGGAATCCGGTCAGGTCCAGGGTCGAACCGGCTGACATGCGCCCGTAGAATGAAGGAATACTCAATATACGGATCACCCGGTCACTCACTGTCATCGACGGCCGCCATGTCAGCGTAGAAGGACAGTCCCGTGTCAATTGTTGAAAAATCCACTGAAATGATCTGTGGCGCCGAGATTATGGTCGAAATGCTGATTCGGCTGGATACCGAGTTCTGCTTTGCCTATCCGGGCGGAGCCAGCATGCCTCTTCATCAGGCTCTGCGAAAATATCGCGATCGAATCCGCACGATTCTGCCACGTCATGAACAGGGGGGCAGCTTTGCTGCTCAGGGTGTCGCGCGCAGCACCGGTCGTGCCGGAGTCTGTATGGCAACCAGCGGCCCCGGTGCGACCAATCTGGTGACCGGGATCGCTGATGCCAAACTGGACAGTGTGCCTCTCATTTCCATTACTGGTCAGGTTCCACAGAAATTCATCGGCAAGGACGCGTTTCAGGAAACACCGATGGTGGAAGTCTGCCGCGGAATCACGAAGCATTCCTACATGCTCACCGATATCCACGATGTCGCCCGTGTCGTCAAGGAGGCTTTTTACATCGCCACCACCGGGCGCCCGGGACCGGTTCTTATCGATTTTCCCAAGGACATCCAGCAGGCAGAACTTCCGAAAGAGGAAGTAGATTTCGATCCACCGTTCAAACTGCCGGGATATCGGCCCGAAGTTCGAAAAGCCCAGCCGGAACAGGTGGCTCAGGTGATCGCCGCCATCAAACGTTCAAAGAAGCCGGTGTTTTATGTGGGCGGCGGTTGTATTCTGAGTGATGCGGCCGACGAATTTCGTGAATTCGCGTTACGGACAAGGATCCCCGTGGCCATGACTGTGATGGGACTTGGGGCCTTCCCCGGTGACCATGAACAGTCGTTGCACATGCTGGGCATGCACGGCACGGTGTATTCAAATTATGCCGTTGACGAATCTGACCTCCTGTTGGCGTTCGGTGTGCGCTTTGATGACCGGGTGACCGGAAAATTTGAAGAGTTCGCCAAGCACGGCAAGATTGTCCACATCGATATCGATCCGTCGGAACTCCACAAGAACAAGGAAGCACATATCCCCATCGTGGCGGATCTCAGGGAAGCCTTCGTTGCGCTCAATGAAGCACTGACTGAGGACGACATTCCGGAGCTGAGTGACTGGCACGCAAAGATCGCCGGATGGAAAAAACAGTTTCCGCTCACCTACGGCGATGGAGGTGACGAGATTAAGCAGCAGTACGCGATTGAAGAACTGTACAGCCAGACGAAGGCATTGGATCCGTACATCGCCGTCGGTGTCGGTCAGCACCAAATGTGGACGGCACAGTACTACAAATTCAGTAAACCACGTCGATTTCTCAGTAGTTCAGGTCTCGGGACGATGGGTTTCGGTCTGCCGGCCGCCATGGGTGTTCAGGCAGCGTTCCCGGATGAACTGGTGATCGACATCGATGGCGATGGTTCGTTTCAGATGAACATTCAGGAACTGGCCACCCTGCACTGTGAAAACCTCCCTGTCAAGATTTTGCTGCTGAACAATCAGCATCTGGGTATGGTCACTCAGTGGGAGGATCGCTTTATGGATGGTCGCCGTGCCCACACGTACCTTGGTCCGGTTGCTCATCCGGAAGCTCTGGGAGACGGGGATGGCAGTATGCCGACAGAGACCTATCCAAATTTTGTGCAAATCGCTGAAGGTTACGATATCAGGGCGAGACGAGCCCGAAGCAAAAAAGAATACTCAGAAGCACTCTCCGAGATGCTTAATCACGACGGACCCTACCTTTTGGATGTTATCTGCCCCTATCAGGAGCACGTGCTCCCCATGATCCCCACGGGCAGAACGGTCCGTGAGATCATCACTGAGTAACCCAGCATGACGGATCCTTTCCCGAAATCCCATTAGTCCAGCGTCATCTCTCATGTCCAGTGAAGCTTCGGGGCCTCCGACCGTGGATTCATCACCAACTGACATTCCGCAGGAACTGCCGCCGGTGACGCCGCCGTCGGCCGGTTTCATCCTGCAGCTGTTTTTGATTCCGGCACTGATCGTGGCAGCGGTGATCGGAGTCTGGGGACTGTTCGGACAGCTTGCAAACTCAGAAGTCGATCTGGATCGACTGGTCGTCGAACTCGGCAACAATAACGAACACCGGCGCTGGCGAGCCGCTTATAATCTCTACGTGCTGCTGCAAAATGGGCGCCACGCCGGTCAGAATGATCCAGCACGGCTGAGTGCTCGGCGCGATGTTGCCGAAGGACTCACCGGCCTTCTCAACGATTCGCTTGATTCTCCGAGCACGGACGATCCCAAAGTTCTGAATCATCAGGTATTCCTGGCACGTACCATGGGGTCTCTGGAATCCGAAGACATCGTGCTGCCGTCCGTCGCCAAAGCGATGAACGCGCGTCTTGACGCCGATGTTCGCAAAAGCGCGATGATGTCTTTGGCGTTAATTGCGGCCCGGCACTTCGGAAGCCGGACCGGTGCATCCGGTCTGCCGTCCAATGCCACAACAGCCAATCTGACTCCCATGAAGGCGGATTTAGCGCTGCCTTTGTCCAGCCCGACGATTGACAATACGGAAATCCTGTCTCAGCTGACCGGTGCGGCGCAGGACGGTGATGCTTCCATTCGACATCTCGCAGCCTATGTCCTGGGGCTGGTCAGCGGGCCAAATGCGATGGATCAATTGCGTGTTCTGTTGCTGGACAGTGATGAATCCACTCAGGTGAATGCTGCAATTGCGCTGGCACGCAATGCCGATATTCGAGGGATTCCCACGATCCTCAGGGTACTTCGTCAGGGGACGACTGCGATTAGTTCAGAACGAATTGACGAGTTACCAACCACGGAGCAGCAGGAGGTACTGACCGGCCGGCTGTTCGATCAGTCCACCGCACTGGTCAATTGTCTGACCGCGGTGTGCAAACTCTGGAACCGCATTTCGGATGACGACAAGATGAAGCTGCTGGCCGTGATTCGCAAGCTGAAAAATGTTCATGCGTCCCCTGGGATTCGTATTCACGCCACGGCTGTGCTCCGGGAAATCCAATAGCTGCTCAGTGGCCCATGAACCGAAAGCTGTGCTTCCAGCGACCGTTCAGACGACGTCCTCCGCTGACCACCGGCCATCGATCTTTCGCCAGACGTCTGTTCCGGGGCTGACGTCCTGAAGAACCTGAGGCAAACGCTTTTGGCGAACATTGTCATAGCAATACAATGTCGCAAAACGGGAAACGGACGCAGGAATCCCGACGGCCGTGAAACCTGGATGGCCAGTCGCCGGGAACGGTCCGCCATGGTTCATTGCTGGAGACACGGCCACGCCGGTTGGCATCTTGTCGTTGAGAAGCCGGCCGACACGGGTTCTCAACGCTGGCTCCAGTTGCTCATAGTTCGCGTCATCACTGCCGTCGGCACCGGAGTAGATGCAGCCGGTGAGGTTCCCTTCCAGGTTCTCGGCGATTTTCACCATTTGATCGATGGAATTCGCGAGCACGAACAGTGATCCGTTTCCAAATGCTTCCGTCTGAAATGTCTCCGGCTGCTCAAGAAATTCCGCCCCGGAAACAGTCAACAAAGTATTGGCGAAACAAACGCCAGTCCCTGCACCCGCCTGTCCACCGGCTGCCAGTCGAGCGCCTGCTTTTGTGAGTATCTCGACGCTTTCCCCAAACGCGCGGCAGACACCTTCACCAAGCATTGTGCCAGGCGTCGCTGAGTCGAATCGCTCTGCAACTGCCGCCGTGAATTTTCGTCCGGCCTCATTGTCGGATATTACGACAATACCGGGGTTTGTGCAGAATTGCCCCGCTCCCATCAGGCAACTCCCGGTGAATTCATCGGCCATTTTGTCGAGCCCCTTGTCCAGTACACCATCCAGAATGAACACCGGATTAATACTGGACAGTTCCAGATAGATCGGCTTCCCGGCCACGTCAGCAGCTGCCTTCAGTTTTAGTCCTGTCGCTCGCGCTCCTGTATATCCGCAGGCGCCGATTCGAGGATCCGAGACCAGCCGGTAGCCGTCGTTGTGACTGGTCCGGTAAATCAGCTGCACCAGTGCCTTTGGCATATTTGTTGCCAGAATGGCTGCCAGTGCCGCTTCGGCGAACAGTCGAGTGGTTTCCGGGTGGCCCGAGTGTCCTTTGGCAATCACAGGGTTTCCAGCGGCAATTGCTGCGGCAAAGTCACCGCCAGCGATGCCGTTGAACGCAAACGGAAAATTGTTGGGTCCAAATACAACAACGGGTCCAATGGGGCCTCGCATGGAACGAATCCCGGTGGAAGTGTCGATGGTTGCTTCCCGCCATGATTCGTTGTTAGCGGCAGCAGCCGCCAGTCGCAGTTGATTTGTTGTCCGTGGCAACTCGACATCCGCCAGTCGTGGTGAAACCGGCAACGCTGTTTCCTCATGTGCCGCCACGACCAGCGCGTCGGCTCGCGATTCTATTTCAGCAGCGTAGGATTCCAGAAAATCCGCAAAGCGGCCACCGGGCCAGTTTCGCATGGTCCGTGACGCAGCGGCAGCTGCAGCCAGTGCCACGTCGATTTCCTGCCAGGGACTGAATGGGAAGTCTCGAGGGATCTCTTCGCGAGTCGCCGGATTCATCGCGCGAAATCGTTGAGTAGAGGAAGACGTGACCCACTGACCATTGGTGAGAACGGGATGTATCATTGTCTCGATCGTCTGGATTCTAAATGGAGGCAGTCTGAGATAAATTCAACACTTCAACAGTCCGGAGCCTAGTCAGTCGCCCCAGCGAATCAACTGTTCGGGTCTGACAACTGGATCGGAAGTCCGAATCATGACCCAGGCCCCGGCGACTTGCACGTCAAGGGAGGAAGCAATTGTCACTCGTCAGCAGATGGCGGGACCGATCGTGCCTGGTCTGTTCACCAGCCAAGATTAACTTATTCCTCGAGGTCATGGGATGCCGTCCGGATGGTTTCCACGAACTGGAAACCGTGATGGTCCGCACAGACCTGTGTGACACTCTCCGATTTGAAGCTCGTGATGACGACACCATTGAATTGACTCGTGTCAGCGCCTGGAATTCGTCCCTGTGCGACGCCCAGGCGACATGGTCCGACTCTCGCGAATTTCCGCTGGGAGAATCAAATCTGATTGTTAAAGCAGCTCGGGCGCTGCAACGGCGAGCCGACGGCCCCCGTGGTGCAACGATTCGTGTGCATAAGCGAATCCCTGGCCGGGCCGGCTTGGGTGGAGGATCCGGGAACGCTGCGACCACGTTGTTGACGCTGAATCAACTCTGGGATGTTGACCTGCCGGTGTCATCCCTGTACGAGATTGGATCTGAAGTGGGAAGCGATGTAAATTTCCTGCTCAGTGGCTACCGGGCGGCGTTATGCACCGGCCGCGGGGAACAAATCCGTCCGGTCTCAGTCAACGGTCAGCGAACCGGATTGCTGATCATACCATGGTCCGGTAACTCCACTGCCGAGGTTTTTCGGGCACTGGAACTGCCGAAAGAACCACGTGGGGCAGGGAACCTGATCAAGGCACTTGGCAGGAGACAGGGGCTGGAGGTCCGCACACACGGTTTTAACCGTTTGCAGACGGTTGCCCAGGGGCTCAATCCAGACGTCGGGACCGTCCTGTCGTGGCTGGCGGTCCGTGCCGGAGGCGGGCTGATGACAGGAAGTGGTTCGGCATGCTTCACACTGCTGAAGTCCGCCACGAATGCAAGGCGCCTCGCGAGACAGTTCCAAATCGAAGGAGTTGGTCTGGCGACGACATTTCGGTTTTGACCGTCACGTGGCACTCAGGACACTCCGACGATCTTCCCCGACGGGTCAGAAATTCCCGTTCGACTGAGTGGGGAAATGGATGACCGTCACGGCGCGCCGGTCGAGGCACCACGTACGTGTGCACGCTCTGTGACGGCGAGTTCACCCACCGGGGCTGCATGATGCACGGCATCACGGAGAAGCTCGGTCTGACGGCGACGTATGTCATCGGCGGCGTCGAGCCGGCCCCACCAGCGGCTCCCTTGCGTTTCTGACCCGGATGACGTTTGTGTGTTGTCGTCGTGGACAGTGAGGAGTGTACGATTCTACGTACGTATCGATTTCGCAACGGATATCTTTTCTCCGCATTGCTTACATGGTGCCTGTTTGCCGGTTGTTTCGTCACGAAGGTTACAGCGTTTGCCGCAGCTGTGGCCCGTAACGATAATTGTCATTAGTCCTGTCTCGGAATGCCTCAGTGTGTTGTGATGCCTTGAGGAGCGGAATGTCACTGCAACCCCGGTTCGAACGGACAGTGTCACACACGACGCCGACCGGCGAACCAATGAACACCCGGCATTTCCTCACTGGTCGCACTTTCATTAGCTGGTGCTGCCCGATTCTGAAACCACAGCCTCAGGGTTCAACTTCCTGCACGCTATTTAAACCGCAGACCTCGACATGCGCTGATGTCTACGCCTGGTCATGCATCGTCAGTGGCTCGGCAGCGCATGCAGAGCGCACTCGACGAAATTACCATGTGCGATTGCTGTGATGTCTTCAGTGGAATACCCACGGGTTTTCAGAATGTCGAGCACCCGACGGATATCGGCGATTGAGTTCAGATCCAGAGGTGACTGTTCGGTACCGAATCCGCCGTCGAGGTCGGTGCCAATACCGACGTGCTTCGTGGTCCCCAACAGCTGGCAGATGTGGTCAATATGATCGACTGCGTTTTCAATCGTCACCCCTGATGACTGTGGCGTGGTCTTTTGCCGAATCCATCCGGGCATAATCATCCACGCATCAAAGGCCAGACCCAGAACACCGTCTCGCTCAGCGACAGCACGGATTTGTTCGTCGGTCAGCTGACGCGGGTCATCCACGAGAGCCCGACAGTTGTGGTGACTTGCCCAGACCGGACCTTGATGGATTTCGAGTGTGTCCCAGAATGTTTGTTCGCAGAGGTGTGTCAAGTCGAGAAGCAGCCCCAGACGGTCCATCTCGCGAATGAGTTCTTTGCCCTGTGCTGAAAGCGGGCCGGACTGGTCATGCCCCATGGCATATCGTCCGACTCCATAATGGGCCGGACCTATGGCGCGCAGCCCGTAATTCCAGGCCGTTTCGAGATCTGCCAGCGTACGCACGGAGTCTGCACCCTCAAGGCTCAGAATGAAGCCAATTGGTGTAGAATCAGGATCTGCATTCCATGATGCCAGATGCCGTGACAGCTCGGCGGAGGTGGATATCATTTTCATTTCGCCTGCGTCTTCCATTGCGTTGTACCAGGCAAGCTGTCCCTGAGTCATTGCCCAGGCCTGTTCAGGTGACTCCCAGACGCCAACAGGACCCGGTGGCTTCATACAGCCCGCGATCTGAGTGGCCACACAGATACCGATTCCAGCCTTACGCATTTCTGCAAACGTCACTGTGTTTTTGGCCCGACACTTGTGGTCTCTCATGTCGGCCTCGGCAGTACGGATCTGTTCCAGCGAGAGCCGCAGATCCCGATTGAACTCAATGGCATTGAGACTGAGATCCAGGTGGGCATCGAAGACAAGCATGAAGTGAATCTGTGAAACGGTGAATGAAGTGGTCAGACAGGAATTACGTAAGATTTCGAGCAGCTTTCAGGATGCCATCCGCGTCGATTTCCTGGTAACCCATCTGTTGCCAGAGTCCTCCTGAGCCCTCACGGTTCGTACCAATGTTGTTGTAACCACCCCGAAAGCCTCGCCGCAGTAATTCCGTTCCGAAGCGTGAACCCAAACCAGTGTTGACGTTGAATGACTCAGCAACCAGGACGGCTGGTGATTGCATCAGACGCTCCATCACAGCTTCGTCATAGACGTTGAGAGTTGGCTTGCAGATCAGACCGAAATCGGTTCCGTCCTGCTTCAGTCGAGTTACCGCATCCAACGCGCGATAAGTGGTTTCGCCGAAAGAAACGATATAGCCGGCAGTGCCCTCACGAATGACGTTGTCCTTACCTGGAACGAACTGATAATCATCACCAAAGTATCGGGTGTCGTCTTCGTTCAACAGATCGGGAACAGCCGACCGTGTGGAGAAAATAAACCTTAGCCCGGCCTGAGGATAAATCGTTCTGAGACAGGCTCTGAACTGATGTTGATCAGCGGGAAAATACAGCCGAGTCGTGTCTTTGCCTCCATCGGGCAATCCGTTAGCCGCGAACATGTTATTCAGGCCGAAGTGACACGTGTTGTCGGCCATGTCATCGCAGCCGGCGTGACTGAAATGAGCCAGCACGTTCGCCTGGTTCAGACGGGCCATTGTGATTTCAGAAACGACCATCTCCAGAAACGCGCTGAACGTACCGAACACGCCCTGGCGTCCATCTTCATATCCGAATCCGGCGGCGGCGGAAAAATTCCCGCGTTCCATAATGCCACCACGAACAAAAACTTCCGGATGCGAAGTCCGCACGTGGTGCAGTCCGCAACTTCCTTCGAGGTCGGAATCGAACACACGGACGGAAGCGACGCGCTGTTCTTCCGGAATCTCATCCAGAATCTCGTTCAGAATGAGACCAAACAGGTCGCGGTTTTTCCCGACGCTGCCGGCGTCGGAGCCGAGATGACTCGGCCCTTTCGGTCCCTTCTCCACGGAATTCAGATACTCAACCGCTTCAGTGTGTCCGCGCGCACCGAGGTATTGTTTGGCCATACTCGCTTTGATCACGTCATGGCCGTGGTAACTGCCTTCGAGTCCCTCCACGCCCACACACATCCTGCGTCGATTCATGAGGGCGACCGGACCTTCCGCAAGAACGGCAGCACACATCCGGGCGTACAGGTCGTCGATATCTTCGCCGTCCCCGGAATTGACACTCAGACCGTGACCCGCGAGCGTTCGAGCAACATCGAAGCCTGGCAGATAATCCGACGGATGTCCGGCAATCGTGACGTCATTATCGTCAATCAGCAGCTTGATGTTAAGATTCTGTGCGACCGCCAGACGGGCTGCTTCGGCGTCGTTGCCTTCCATCTGGGAACCATCTGATCCCAGCATGAAGACCGTTTTGTCCGGATTCGCCATAGCGACCCCATTTACAAATGGCCACATGTGACCGAGCCGGCCGGACGAGAATTTGACGCCCGGTGTGAATCCCCGTTCGGGATGTCCCGGCAGGTGGGACAGGAATTCCCGATAGTGCAGCAGGCGATCGGCGTCCAGATCCCCATCCAGCACAGCCATCAAATACTGTGTTGCGACTCGGTGACCGGCTTCGTCAAAGAAGATTGCCAGGATGTCGTGAACACCACCCGCTTCAGCGTACTGCATAAAGCCACGTATAATGAGAGTTTCAGGGACGGTGTCATACGGGCCACCGGTGTGGCCACCAAGCCCTTTTTTTTCGGCGATGGAAGTGAAGAAGATGATGGCGTCGCGGCAAAGTTCAATATTGGCCTGTAGCGTTTTCTTTTGGGTCTCCGTAAGCTTTGGAGTCGATGGATCCAGCGGAAGGGACTTGTATTCCTTCAGAGAAATCGGAAACTGGGCAGCGACGGACATACATCTTTCCTGAAACCGGCCGACGACTGTTTGCCGTCGACAACACCTGTTAGAACCAGCGTTTTCTGTTCAATTGCGAGCGGCACAGTATGTCGTGACTGCCATTTTTTCAATGTAGGCGGGCGTAATGCTCTGATGCCAGAAGCCACGATGTGTCTTGAAACGGCTCCAGGTCGTTCTTACGGTTGATTTGTGTCGAGAAGTTCGCAAGTTCAACACCATGACTACCGGTCCATTCGATGTCAGAATCACAGGTCACTGCTGTCATTTGTCAGGCTCAGGGGCGGCACCCGGTCCGCAGAGCACTGGAAGAAGAGATCACACATGCGCTGATCAATGAACCGGGCGTGCACGTCACCATGGTGCCTCCTCTGTATGATATGGCTCAAAATCATTCGGGCATGGAGTTCATGCGCTCGGTGCCAGGGACGCTGGTCGTTCTGGGCTGGCTGTACGAACGTGCTGCACGCTGGACACTGGATCGAGCAGGCATTCGAGGCGTGCCGGGCGAAACCCTGCTTACGGCCGATGACGACCTCGAAGAAGAAGGCACCGAGTCACTGGATTGGACAGGCATTGGAAGCGTCGATGTTCCTGATCGTCAGCTGTACTGCATTGATCTGCGTGCCTCGGATACCTGCGACGCATTTGTCCAGGAAATCCGACGCATCACGTCGGATTGCGACTCCCGGCCCGTCGATCTGATGCAGTGGATTCAGGGAACTCCAACGTTTGAACAGATGGAGCGATACCTGCGTCCGGATGAAATGCTGTCTGCGCGTCAGGCTCAGGACAGTGGCGATAACTCGGTAAGACGGGATCACCTTCCAGAGGACACGCGACGCCGGTGGTACCCGGTGATTGACTACAGCCGCTGCACAAATTGCATGGAATGCATCGACTTCTGCCTGTTTGGCGTTTACGGCATTGATGCGCTCGATCGAATTCTGGTTGAGGAACAGGATAATTGTAAGAAGGGGTGTCCAGCCTGCAGCCGTGTGTGCCCGGAACACGCGATTGTGTTTCCACAACACAAAACTCCGGCCATTGCCGGTGCGGCCGGAGACGTGGCCGGCGTGAAGATCGATCTGACGAAACTTTTTGGCGGAGAAAGCGGCCTGTCGGCCGTTGATCAGGCGGTTAAGGAACGCGATGCTGAGCTGATTCTGGATGGTCGTTCGGCCGTCGGTGTGTCGATCGGATTGAAGGACCGTGATCGTGATGAGTTTGATGAATTAATGGACGAATTCAACGCGTTGGAGTTCTGATCAGGATGGTGGCAGGGGTTTCTCTGACAGACCGCAACCCAACCCCGTTGCCGGGCTGTCCTGTAACGACAGCACAGCCTGATCTTCACGGGTGAATTGAAAATGTGTGTCTGTTGTCTTTGGTCAGCGGCGCCATGTCCACCAGCGGCTCAGGCCAGCAGTTCCTCAACCACCCTTGCGTTATCATGTTCGACCAGCTGAATTTCACGCGGACCAACTCGGAACCGCAGGTCCTTGTGATTCAGGCCGAATTGATGTAGCACGGTCGCCAGCCAGTCATAGTGATGCACGATTCCTTCTACTGCGTAGTGGGAAAACTCATCCGTTGCACCGTGAATATGACCTTGTTTGAATCCACCGCCGGCCACCCACTGACTGAAACCGTAGGTATTGTGATCGCGTCCGACCTTGCTGCGTTTGCTCAGTCCCTCCCGAAACTGGACCACCGGCAGCCGCCCCATTTCTCCGCCCCAATGGACAATGGTGCTGTCCAGGAGCCCACGCTGCTTCAAATCAGTTACTAACGCCGCTGCCGGTTGATCGACTTCGCCGCAACGGGCCGGAAGTTCGGTAAGAATCGAGCCGTGATGGTCCCAGATTTGACCCTTGCACCAGATTTGTACAAACCGTACACCCCTTTCAATCAGCCGCCGGGCGATCAGACACCGTGTCCCGTAATCCCGCGTGATTTCCTGATCGATCCCGTACAATTTTTGAGTCGCGTGTGATTCCTGCGACAAATCAAAGGCCTCCCTTGCTGCCAGCTGCATTCCGGCGGCGAGCTGGTAGCTCGCGATTCGGGCTTCCAGATCATTTTCTCCTGGATGCTGATCCAGGTGCTGGCGGTTGAATCGATCGAGAAACGACAATTGATTCTGCTGGACTGCCCCGCGCAGGTGACGAGGCCCCTCGAGGTTGAAAATACGGGGTTCTGCAGGACGAACCAGTGTGCCCTGAAAAATCGAGGGCAGCTTACCGTTGGTCCAATGCTCGCTGCCCAGAAGTGGCAGGCCACGTTTGTCCGTGAGTGCCACGTAGGACGGCAGATTCTGAGTCTCACTGCCCAGTTCATGCAACAGCCAGCTGCCCAGCATGGCTCGACCCGCTTTATCGTCACCGGTATTCATGGCGTACTGCGAAGGCACATGATTGTTGACACCGGTGTGCATCGAACGGATCAGAGTGATGTCATCCGCGATTCTGCCAAGATTTGGGAGCAACTCTGAGAGCTGCATACCGCATTCTCCACGCGGTCGAAACCGCCATATCGGCTTCATGATCTCGCGGCTCGCCTGTGCCGGGTTGTCGAATTTAACGTTGCCCCGAAAGATCTGGCCGTGACATCTGACGAGTTCCGGTTTCGGATCAAACAGATCGATCTGACTGGGACCGCCAAGCATGAACATCGATATCATGGCCCGTGCCGGGCCTAGACGCTTCGACTGTTTCATCAGCAGGTCATACGATTTTGCTTCCAGTTCCGGTTTGATCGGGTCCGCAGTGTCTGCAGAGAAGAGTCCATCCTGCTTCAGCAGCATAGCCGATGCCACGGAACTCAGCCCAAACCCAGACCTGTACAACAGATGTCGTCGGGAGCAGAGCTTATTGTCGAACATGAGTTTTGACTCCGAAATCAGTCGACGTACAGGAAACGATTGGAAGCGAACAGCGTCTGACACAAAGTGGCCAGCCCGCTGTGTCTGGTATCCTGTGTTTCGTCGTCTTCACCTGCGGTTGAATTTTCCAGCTGTGTTGACTGCACGTCAAGGAATTCAAGACACCACTTGATTTGGTCATCACTCGGCTGCTCAGAAAATAAACGCACGAACAGGTGCCGCAACTGCGATTCTCTGTCTTCGTGTCGGTCCATCAACAGTTGAGCCAGATGCTCTGACTGCCGGACGATTTCAGCATCATTCAGGAACCACAGTGACTGAGTTGCTACCGTCGTTGGTCGGCGAAGAGCACAGTTCGGGGTCATTACGGGTTGGTCGAACGTGGCCAGCATATTTAGTGGCAGCTTCCGCTGCACCTGAATGTAGACACTTCGCGGAGCCCGCTCTGCGCCCGCACCCTCGACACTCGTTTTGATTCCGTCACGTTGCAACCTTCGTCCGATCACAGCTTTGCCTTCGGTATCTTTTGTCACAGGGAGACTGGGACCTCCCAGTTCTTTACACAGCAGGTCAGCAGTAGACAGAACTGCATCTCGAATCTCTTCTGCCGCGAGGCGTCGAAGGCTCATTCGTCCCAACAGTGAATTCCGGGGATCGACGGAATTCAGACGTATCGACCGGGTGGTCACCTGCTGCCAGGTCCTTGACAGCAGAATCAGGCGATGGAGACGCTTGTGGTCCCAGCCGTGGCGGACAAAATCACTGGCCAGCCAGTCCAGCAGCTCCGGATGAGATGGAGGCTCTCCGGAGATGCCGAAGTCACCCGGAGTTGCCACGAGACCACGTCCGAAGTAATGCAGCCAGACGCGATTGACAAAGACGCGTGCGGCGAGTGGATGACTTCCATCAGTAAGCTGCCGGACCCAGGCAAGACGTCGCCCGGTGCTGGGGCGTCTGTCATCATTGACGGGCAGTGTCATATTCCGTCCACGATTCAGTACCATGATTTCGGCAGGAACAACCTCGTCACCTGGACTCTGCGGGTTACCACGATGGAACACGAGACTTACAGGAACGACGCCGGGCTGCTCACGTGTTGCCATTACCATTCGTTCGGATGGACGAGTGGCTCGCAAATCCGCAATTTTTCTGGCTTCCTTTTCAAACTCCTGGTGTGCCGAGATGTCGTACTCAACGAGGAACCCCGTAATGAAGTCGACCGTTTTGACCATTGGGTATAGATCAAGCAGTATTTTCTGCGCATTGGTCTGTTTGTTGGCGGGTGTTTCGATGGCCTCTCGCGTGACTGTTCTGTCAGCGTCCGGAACATCGGCAAGTTTCTGTTCAAATATGGTGGCTGCGTGTGCCTTGCGACGTCTGGCCAGTTCATCCTGCAACACCTTGCATTCCGTTTCGACGCGTTCCGCCTCGATTTGTGTATTGGCAGTGGTAAAATCCAGCAGGCGTGCACTGGGCTGCTGCCACTTTTCCAGGGGAAATACCGGATCAAAGATCGCTCGAAAGCGATAGTAGTCGTCAATGCCGACTGGGTCGTACTTGTGGTCATGGCACTGGGCGCAACCTACAGTGAGGCCCAGCATGGACGAAGTAATAACCTTGATCGACTCACTGACTGCCCGGTTGCGATCGGCCAGAGCATTCGAACTTTGAGTCGTATCCGGAGCCATTCTCAAAAATCCTGTTGCAGTGAGCAGCTCCAGATGACGAGCATTGTGAATATCCACATTGCCGGAGATCAGCTCATCGCCGGCAACCTGTTCGACGTAAAACTGGTCGATGGATTTGTTGGAATTGAAGGAATTAATTACGTAATCTCGGTACCGCCAGGCATGAGGACGCTGAGTGTCCCCGTTTTGGTCACCATTGGTTTCCGCGTAACCTGCCACATCCAGCCAGTGTCGTCCCCAGCGAACACCAAACTGCGGAGACGACAGCAGACGTTCGACCAGAATCTTCCACGCATCGGGAGACTCATCGGCTACAAACTGCTCAACCTCGGCCGGTGTCGGTGGCAGTCCCAGAACACTAAATGTGGCGCGACGAATCAGCGTTCTTTTGTCGGCCACCGATGAAAACCCAAACTCGTATTCCGCGAGGCGACGCGCGACGAACGCATCAATTGGTGTGTCAAATTCGAAGCCATCCACCTGCGGAATCGCAGGCCGGCTCACCGCCTGCCAGGCCCAGTGAGACAGCTCTTCATAGCTGAAGCGGATGTCAGCGACATTTTTGGGTTCGGGTCGAATGGTTCTCGCACCCTGCAGAATCCACCGACGTATGATGTCTTTCTGTTCGATGGACAGTTTCTTCGGTCCCTTCGGCATTTCATCGGTTGCGACCTGTTGCCAAAGCAGACTTTCGTCAGGTTTTTCCGGTACAACGACAGGCCCTGATTCACCTCCGGCCAGCAGCAATCGTACGAGTCGAACATCCAGGTCACCGCTGAGTTCCTCATCTTCACCATGACACTGAAAACAATGGGCTTTGAGAATCGGACGGACGTGTTTCTCAAATGTGAGGTGGGCGGACTCCCTTGCCTGTGCTGCTCCGCAGATCACAAGCGCGCAAATTAAAGTCAGGGTACCTAGATTAGCAGGATGCAACGTGGACATAAAGGAATCCATGATACAGAGCGTATTGCCTTTTTTGCACACGCTCAGAGGAATCGTACTGTGCGAAACGAGCAGCCTCAATGGGGAAACCAAACCTGTCCAGCACCAATCGTGCAGCTGACCAACAAGGCCGGTCAACACACGGAAATATCAGAGAGTACAGTCACAATGAGCCTGAATTTCAAATCACTTCTGCAGTCGCTTGGTATTGGGGCCGCCAGTCGTCTGAGGCAGTAGCTGATGAAGCGAGAAGAATGTTCGATGTCCCGTATTCGTCCAGTCACAATGCTGTCAGGCAATGATATCGAGAATTGGTTTGCCATGGTCGATCTCAAGACGCTTTTGTCCGGGTACTTCCAGTTGGCGTGAATCAAGCCCCAGTTGCTGCAGAATTGTTGCGTGGATGTCCGTGACGTAGTGGCGGTCCTCAACGGCATGAAAACCAATCTCGTCTGTAGCTCCGTGTGCGATACCGCCTTTCAATCCACCGCCCGCCATCCACACTGAAAACCCGTACGGATGATGATCGCGTCCATCGGAATGTTCGGCTCCTGGTGTTCGACCGAACTCGGTCGCCCAGACCACCAGAGTTTCATCAAGCAGACCTCGCTGTTTCAAATCTTTCAGCAGCGCCGCGATGGGCTTATCCACGCGATAACAATTCTTCGCGTGGTTTTGACGAAGTTTGGCGTGAGCATCCCAGCTGCCGCCGCCGCCGCCGCCATCATAAATCTGCACAAAACGAACTCCACTCTCGATCAGTCGACGCGCGGTTAGCGCCTGACGCCCCATATTTTCGGTGGGCTTTTCGTCCAAACCGTAGAGCGCGTGTGTTTGCGCGGACTCAAGGCTTAAATTGACAACCCTGGGCACCGACATCTGCATTTTGAAGGCGAGTTCATAGGCCTTGATGCGTGCTGTCATTTTGGGATCGTCCGGATACTTCACCGCGGTCAGCTGATTGAGGTCCCGTAACAGGCTGAGTTGTTCCCGTCTTTCTCTGATGCTGACGCCACTGCCGGGCGTACCAAATGGTAATGGATTCTTTGGATCCAGGGCCATGCGCACTCCGGCATGCTGCGGACCCAGATAACTCCCGTCGTGAGCTCCGGTACCGCCACAGCAATCGCCCGGTGGCGGCCCCATCACTACAAATTGTGGAAGATTGTCGTTGAGGCTGCCCAGACCGTAGTGCACCCATGATCCTATGGACGGATAGAATCCATCAAAGATGTGACGACCAGTGTGAAACTGCAGCTGAGCTGCATGATCGTTGTCCGTCGTCCACATCGATCTCACAACTGCAATGTCATCGATGCAGCTGCCAACATGGGGCCACCAGTCAGTGACTTCGACTCCGCTGTCACCACGACGTCGAAACCCCACCTGCAACGGATAGATCTGTGCCATCATGGCTCGCGGTGTTCCACTGAAGTCGCGCACATTCTTTCGGTAGAATTCCGATTCCAGAACGGCCGGGCCAAAGGGTGATTCGTCGATCGTCTTCCCGGCGTGCCGATTCAACGCCGGCTTTGGGTCGAATGACTCCAGATGACTCGTTCCCCCGTTCATAAAGAACCAGATCACACTTTTCGCTCGTGGAGCAAACCTCGGTGCCGGAATCCGGGATGCCGAAGTTTCCTTGCCAATTCCATCTTGTTTCAGCAACGCGGCCAGCGCGAGACCGGTGAACCCCAGCCCGCAGTCCGCAAGAAACTGCCGTCGGTGATGCTGATTGACTGAGATGAACTCCATGATGTTGTGCATCGTCGTTATTTCTGCCAGACCAGCCGGCGCGATGAATCCTGATGCTGCCTGAGTGACCGGCGGGCCGAGCGGCCAGTCGGTCTTATCTTATCGTGACAAAATCGTTGTGCAAAAACAGCACGTGAGTCAGATTTTCTTTGGCTCGCTGCATCGGATCCTTCGATGGTGTGAGAGTTGCCGTCCCGCCCTCTGGAAAAGCTGTTTCCATATCCTGCTGAAACTGCTGGACATGGGTTTCCAGAAACTCCTGACAGCGAATTGATTCTGACGGTGTGGGGCTCCTGGCAAGCACGGTCTCAAACGCGGCTGAAACAAAGTCCTGCTCTTCCGACAGTTTTTTGGCTACAATTCGAGCCGTGTCCTGTATCAGCCCGCTGTTCATCATGGCCAGCGACTGAGCCGGTACAATGCTTTCTTTTCGCCGATAACAGGCGTTTGGGTCGGCCATATCGAAGACCTCCAACATCAGCATTTTCTCATTGGGGGTATTGCGAAAATACAGGCTGCGACGCAGGGTCTTCTCGCCATCTGTTTCCGGGATTTCGGGGCCCCCGATTGTCATATCCAGGCGGTCTGCGAGGTACAATGCAGAATCGCGGACCACCTCAGCCTCCATACTCCGTGAGTTCATCCGCCACAGGAATTGGTTGTCATTATCCCGTCGAACTGCACTGGCAACTTCATCCGAAGCATCTGATGTATCTGTTGCTGCAGTCGCCATTCTATATGTTGCTGAAAGTACCAGCTGCCGATGCAGCGGCTTCATCTTCCAGCCACATGCCATCAACTCAGACGCCAGCCAGTCCAGTAATTGCGGATGCGTCGGCTTGCGGCCGTTCAATCCAAAATTCTCAGTGGTGGAGACAAGCGGCTGCCCGAAGTGTCTGCCCCAGATATGATTTGCGGCTACACGGGCTGTGCGTGGATTGTCTCGACTGACAAGCCAGTCCGCCAGAGCCGTGCGGCGTCCCGTACTCGTCTTTGGATACTGCTCACCAATGGCTTTAGGTTGTGCGGTAGAATTTTCTGCGGCGTCCAATGCAGCATTCAGTTGTTCCTGAGCCTCCGCCAGTTCATCCGACTCTTTTTCAGCCTTCACAACATTCACTTGAGCCTTCAGCACGGGCAGTCTCAACCTTGCAGTGCGCGCGATTTGATCATACCGGGCGGCAATCTGTGTGTTGTTGTTGATCCAGGTTTCGACATCCGCGGAGAGACGATTCTTTGTCCAGACGGCTTCACACTCCGCCAGGTTGAATTCTGCTTCTGCAACAGTCACGGCATGTTCGGCATCCTGTCTTCGCTGCTCGTGAGCCTTTACCGCTTCCAAGTTCGTCTGTTTCAGCGGGGCATTCACGGCCGCCATCGCTGACCGAGCCTCACGGAGTTTCCTGGCAGCCGTGGACACTCCTGCATCTGCTTTGGCGATCAGCGTCTCCGGGATACCGCGCCGCAGCATCGGATACCAGGCTTCCACCGGGAGCTCGACCGGCTGCACGAAGACGCTGCCTCCGAGAGCTGCGGGAACTCCGGGTGTCAGGACCGTGGATTCGTCGGGGTATCGACTGTCACCTCGCTCGAAACGATACGTTGGTGCGGTCGGCATCTTGTCGTAGACACAGGCGATGCCGTCGTTCAGCACCGGACCGAGCGTGGCATCCTTCTGTGTTTCAGTGAATGCGGAGACCGGATCGGTCCGTACATCGTGAGGTTCAAAAAAAGCTCGAAACTGGTAGTACTCTTTCTGAGTGACCGGGTCGAACTTGTGGTCATGGCATCGACAACAGCGGAAGGTCAGTCCAAGGAACGCTTCACCGCTCCGTTCCACTGTTTCGAACAGCCACACGTTTCGATCGAACTTGTACCAGTTTCGTGCCAGAAACCCGGTGGCCGGAAGGACGGCAGGATCATCTCCGGAAATTTCATCTCCTGCCAGCATTTCCCGAATCATTTGATCGTAGCCCTTGTCGTTATTCAGCGACGACACGATCCAGTCGCGCCATCGCCAGATGTGACGTTGACTGTACCGGATTTCATTGATCCCACGGCTGCCGTACCAGTCACTGTATCGCCAGATATCCATCCAGTGACGTCCCCAGCGTTCTCCGTACTGAGGACGATTCAGTAACTCATCGACGACTCTCTCATACGCCGACGGCGACTGATCCGACAGGAACTGCTGTTGCTCCTGCCGTGTTGGCGGCAGGCCGGTCAAGTCAAGGAATACGCGACGCAACAATACTTCTTTGGTCACCTCCGTCACGTGCGGCAAGCCCCGTTCAGTACGTACTGCTGAGACAAACCGGTCGATTTCGTTACGACACCAGTTCGCGTTTTGGACTTCGGGTACCCGCGGACGCTGGATCTGTCGGTACGACCACCACGTCCGCGGATCCACTTCCGGAAGCTCGTCTGCCGGCGCAGTTGCTCCTGATGCAATCCAGTTTCGCAGCACATTAACTTCGTCTTTAGTGAGTGCTGCCCCTTCATTTGCGGGTGGCATTTGGAATCCTGCGTCGCCGGTCACCACATGAATTAGAAGACTTTCACGCGGATGACCTGGCGTGACTGCAGCTCCGGAATCGCCACCTGCGACCAATGATGCTGCCGTGTCAAGACGCAGACCGGCCTGCTGTTTCAGAGCTCCGTGGCATACGTAGCATTTATGTTTCAGCAGTGGCTTGACATCTTGGAGATAGTCCACCGCCATGCATGCGGTCGATGGACAGAGTGCCACTATCAGCACCAGTAAACGTGAATTACTGTGGGGCATGGACGAACGACACGATCATCATGGAGAGACTCAGCTGCCACAAACGATAAAGCATCATAACCTCATTGGCGGTGTGATGCCAAAGCAAGTCTCTATCACTCTTTTGGAGAGTTAACTGGTTCCGTCAGGTGCTTTCAGTGTCCCGGAAGAGGATTGCCGGCACATCATACGGTTCCTGCAACGCTGGTGCTGATTGGTTAAACAACCGCTCACATCTGCATTCGCCACATGGTTCGTCGCCAAATGCGATTGTGATCCGCCCGGACCACCAACGCTCTGCAAGGCGGACAACAGTCCTGACGAATTTCGGCAAAGCCTTAAAAAGATGTTTCTCAGCCGGAGAATCTTCTGTGACGAAAGCTGAATCGTTCGGTATGCGCAACAGAATTCCGTAATTTCTGAATCCGGACGATCACTCGCCGCTGCTGTGGCTACGATGCGATGGTAACGATTCAGGATTCCGGCACAGTCGAAATTATTTTTCTCCGGAAACAGCTTCCGCGATGTTTTGTGAATGATCGCGGACCCGGGAGTAGGCATTGAGCGTGGCTAGATACGCGACACTGACAAGAGGTGCAATCGCTCCGCTGGAAAGATTATCTAGGTGTTTCCGCCGCAGTTGTTTGATCTCGCTCCGGACGCGTTTCGAGGTTGTTGCTGTCTTCGACAGAACGCTGCGGTTGCGCTGGACAAGCGCTTCGTTGATTGCCGCAAGGTATTGGGCAACATGTTGATTGAGTTCTTCAAGGTTGTTGCGTTGTTCCTGCGTGAATCGGTGTCCGTCACGCCTCAGTTTGCGGTCAAATTTGTCAAGATCCACGATATAGTCGCTGATCGATTCATATTCGTCGGCCATCCGCAGCTGCCGCCGGGCTTCATCAGCCACCGAATGAGGGATGTTGGCGGAAAGCAGATTCGTGACAAACTCAGTGACTTCGTCCTGCATGGAATCCAGCACCTGTTCGCGGAGTCTGAGCCGGTCTGCCAGAGCTTTGTCAGGTTCATCCTGCTGCCGGAGTTCTGTAAGCCAGGCCAGCATCTTTGCACAGCCAGACCCCATCTTCTCAATTTCCTTTCGGGACTGCTCGATCGCCAGCATCGGTGTTTCCAGCATGCGAATATCAAGGTCCGTGAGGTGAGGTTTTTCCTTGAAGTTCTTTGCTGGAACCATCCGGTTCAGAAATCGAACAAAGAACGGCAGGAACGGAAGGAACATCAACGTGTTGGCAATGTTAAAGATGCTGTGGGTCGCTGCGATGGCTGCCGTTGTGTTGGGGAATATCTCCTTCCCGTCCTGAACCACAGCCTGCATTATGTCGACATTGAAAATTGCATGGATCAGCTGGACATACCAGTGAAAGATGAGCGTAATCCATAACACGCCAGCCAGATTGAAGATCACGTGGAAGTAGGCTGCGCGCCGGGCAATGGTCGTGGCCCCAAGCGAAGCAAGGAACGCGGTGATTGTGGTTCCGATATTTTCACCAAGCACGAGCGCCGCAGCCGTCTCGTAGGAGATGACCCCCTGAAACGCGAGAGAAATTGTGATCCCAAGAGTCGCTGACGAAGACTGCACCATGGTGGTCAAAACGCATCCAGCCAGTGCGCACTGCAGAACACCAACGTAACTGTCCGCCTGGAATCTCTGAAACCACGTCACAAATTCCGGCGTTTCCTTAATGATAGCGCAGGCGTCTTTCATCAGTTCCAGTCCGAAGAAGACCATCCCGACGCCCATAAAAGTCATCGCCCAGTACCGCCAGCGGTCACTCTTAGAGAATAAATAGATAAACGCGGCACCACCGAGCAATGGCAGCCCGTACTTGCCGATTTTCAGGACAAGGATCCAGCCCGTAATCGTCGTGCCAATGTTGGCTCCCATAATGACACCGATTGCCTGGCCCAATTCCATGACGCCGCTGTTGACGAAACCCACTACCATCACAGTCGTGATGGAACTGGACTGCACCACGCAGGTGACAACTGTACCCGTAATCGTGGCAAGAATTCTGTTGTTTGTCACCGCGCTGATCATGCCGCGCAAGGTGTTTCCGGCCACGGCCTGCATACCGTCAGACATGTTTTTCATGCCCAGAAGGAAAAGGCCGAGTCCGCCTATGATTTCGCATGTCAGTTTGATGAATGCTGCAATGTCCATGGAATCTCTTTTGCTCCAAGCATTGGTTAACGGCGGGATTCTTAACGGAGTTCACTTGGTTTGCAACAGGGCCGGCCGGTTGCGATTGATGAATTTTCAACTAACAGAAGTTGTGAGTGATTACCCCGTTTTCGGGCGAAAAACCAGCCGGTCCGGCCGAGCCTTCACTCGGGCAGAAGTCATCGAGGCAGGTTTGGGCGACACGTTGGTCCCGATCGCACGATCGACGTTCACCTCCGAGCCGTTTGCAGGACGCTGAGGTCCAGTGCCGAACTCATTCAAACAGTTGGTGGCGTGGGCTACCGATTCCGTGACCCGTACCAGTGAACAGTTATGTGTGACCGAATCGCAACCCGGTGGTGCCGTCATTCCTTTCGATCCATTGTCGATTCCCATATAAAGGTCATATCGTTTCACCAATGTGAGCCAGAATGATTCGTCACTGCACGAAAAAGGCGACCGCAGTATGTCCCAGGAGACTCCGGGTGTCACCGTTGGAATCCCCCGCGAAGCGGACCCGAAAGAGCGACGAGTTGCAGTTGTCCCGAAGACGGTCCCGGCGCTCAGCAAACTGGGACTTCAGGTGATCGTCCAGTCGGAGGCAGGCAAAGAATGCGGATTCACCGACGACGACTACCGTGCCAAACAGGGCATCATCGTTGAATCTCGCGATGAAGTTTTTCAACGGTCCGATATTGTTGTGCAGGTTCGATCTCCGGGGACATCAACCGATTCGGGGCGGAATGACATCGAACGATGTCGTGGCGGACAGGTGTTAATCGGGATCTGCGATCCGCTTACCTTTCCCGAGCTGATTCATGACCTGGCAGATCGAGGTGTGACAGTGTTCTCACTGGACCTTGTGCCTCGCATCACGCGTGCTCAGAGCATGGACGTGCTGTCCTCTATGGCAACGATCGCCGGATACCGTGCAGTCCTGCTGGCAGCAGTTGCAGCGCCCCGGATGTTTCCGCTACTTATGACGGCTGCCGGAACTCTCAAGCCTGCAAAAGTACTGGTGATTGGAGCTGGGGTTGCAGGACTGCAGGCCATCGCTACTGCCAGACGGCTGGGAGCGGTGGTTTCCGGATACGATATTCGTCCTGCTGTCAGGGAACAGGTTGAAAGCCTTGGCGGACGTTTCGTGGAACTGGACCTTTCCGCTGGTGATACCGAGACCGGTGGCGGCTACGCGAAACAATTGGACGATGACTTCTATCAACGTCAGCAGCAGGCCATGAAGCAAGTCATCGCAGACTGTGACATTTTGATCACGACGGCTGCCATTCCCGGTCGGAAAGCGCCCGTGCTGGTCACCGGCGATATGGTTTCCGCGATGTCACCAGGCAGCGTGATTGTCGATCTGGCAGCCGAACGCGGCGGCAACTGTGAAGTAACTGTCTCAGGAGAGACGGTCGACCACAACGGCGTCAAAGTGCTGGGACCCGAGAACCTGCCGTCTGAAATTCCGATCCATGCCAGTGAAATGTTCAGCCGCAACGTACTGACCTTTCTGCATGGCATGATCGACGGTGGTCAGCTGAATATTGATCTCACCGACGAGGTCATCAAAGACACGATGCTTACTCTGGACGGTCAGATCATAAATGAGCGAGTCCGTGAGTTATTGGAACTTCCACCTCTGGAGGAAGCCGCAAAGGCCGCGAGTTTTCTTCCCTGATGAATTCAGACAAAGCCGACATCGTAAGGAACGGTTAAAAAAATTTCACGCTCTCCACGCGGCACTTCCGGGAACCTCACCTGAACGGAATGAACCACCATGGCAGACTATCTGTTCACGTCGTTCGTCTCACTGGCCGACGTCGTACCCTTCGACTCCTCCGCAACCAATTCCGATACAGCGCCTCAATTGAGCCTGCTGCTCACAATTTTTGCACTGGCTCTTTTCTTGGGTATGGAGATCATTACCAAGATCCCACCAACGCTGCACACTCCACTCATGTCGGGATCGAATGCGATCTCCGGCATCACACTGATAGGAGCTGTGCTTGCTACCGGGTCGGAGAGCAGCATCGTTTCGTCCGGACTGGGATTCCTCGCAGTTGTACTTGCAACGATGAATGTCGTCGGTGGCTTCATGGTCACGAATCGAATGCTGGGAATGTTCAAACCGAAGAAATGAGGCAGCGGACATGGACATCTGACAAATCCGGGGTCGTAAAGAACGGGTGGTAAAAAAATCCCGACCCCTTCCACTGAGAGCACCCTTAGGAAAACCTGTGACGTGACGGACCTGATTGACCTTAGTTATCTGCTGGCAGCGATCCTGTTCATCGTGGGGCTCAAAGGACTGACGCGACCTCGCACAGCGGTGCGCGGCAACCAACTTGGGGCATTGGCAATGCTGATCGCGGTCGTCACCACAATGCGTCACGAGGAGGTGATCAGCTTCACTGGTGTGTTGATGGGCATAGGGATTGGTTCGGCGATCGGTGCCCTGCTGGCTGTCCAGGTCGCTATGACGGCGATGCCGCAGCTGGTTGCTCTGTTCAATGGTCTTGGGGGCGCCGCTTCCGTGCTTGTTGCCGGAAGTTACCTTGCAGGTAACCCGACACTCAATAATGTCAGCGTGCTGGGGGCAACGGCCGCATCGGGCCTTATTGGTGCCATTACACTCTCCGGCAGTCTCGTGGCATTCGGCAAGCTGCAGGAATTGAGTTTCATCAGGGATCTTTCGTTCACCGGCCAGCATCTGATCAATCTTGCTCTGGCTCTGGTTTCCCTGATGCTGGGGTATCTGTTGATCAATCAGCCTGAGCACGCCCAGTTGTGGTACTGGCTGATGTCACTCGTGGCGGTCGGACTGGGAGTTCTACTGGTCATATCAATCGGTGGAGCCGATATGCCGGTCGTGATTGCTCTGCTGAATTCGTATTCCGGTCTTGCGGCTTCTGCCACAGGGTTCGTGCTGAACAACAATCTTTTGATCATCGCGGGAGCATTGGTTGGGGCATCCGGATTGATTTTGACCCGAATAATGTGTGATGCCATGAATCGGTCGCTCTGGGCCGTGTTATTTGGAACTCCGCAGGAAGGAAGTATTTCTCTATCGGATGAGGAAGCGTACGCTAACATCCGATCCACGTCTGCGGACGAAGTCGCCATGATACTGGAAGTTGCCCAGAGCGTATTGATCGTTCCCGGATACGGCATGGCCGTTGCTCAGGCACAACATGCCGTGCGTGATTTGACTAATCTCCTGCTCGCGCGTGACATCGAAGTCATGTTTGGTATCCATCCGGTGGCCGGCCGGATGCCGGGCCACATGAATGTCCTGCTGGCGGAAGCCGACATCGCATATGAACGCCTCAGGGAAATGGACGATGTCAATGCTGACATTGAACAGGTGGATGTCGCTATCGTGCTTGGCGCAAACGACGTGGTGAATCCGCTGGCTCGCACGGACCCGGACAGCCCCATCGCGGGAATGCCGATTATCAACGTGGACAGAGCACGTATTGTGATCGTGATCAAGCGCAGCCTGAGCGCCGGCTTCGCGGGAATCGCGAATCCCCTGTTTGGAGCCGAGAATACGCTCATGCTGTTCGGGGATGGTAAGGCGGCAGTCGTGGAGATAGGGAAAGCATTGCAGGAAGCTTGATTCTCCAAACTACAAGAGTTTTTCATGCATGCCTGGGTCCGTTACCTGAACTGTCCCGTTCAGGAATCAGCAGCGCAATTCCGTTGAATGGCGACATGCCAATATTTTGTTCACAGCCCGTGCCAGCCAGCACCCACGCCGTGTTCATTGCATCAGCAGGCCCATCAGGAATCCAGACATGAATGACGGTCAATCACAGTTCGCGGCCGATGGTGACATGAGAACGAATCGGCTTCCCTCGGATCCGTCGCCGACGTGGCTGCTGGCTGGTTCCCTGATACCTGCGATCTCCGCCTCGACTCCGGCATGATGGGCAACGGCGTTATCGATTTCCCTGGGATCCCTGCAATGGTGGAGGACACCGGCTACGAGGGATTCCTGGAGGTGGAAATTTTCTCTGAACGGAACTGGTGGCACCGAAACCCCAATGAGGTCATACGAGTCCTCAAGCACCGCGACATGGAAATTGTTTAGTACGAGAGCGGAAGAGAATCTCACTCACGTATCCTGAGGACGGCGGAGCCGGTTTCTGTGCGACATCTGGAGCCCAACGGTTCTCTGGCAACCCAGTAATCTTGCCCGTGCGGCGAGCCCCGCTTCACTTGATCGTGTCTGGATTCCAGTGCCCAAATGTTTTAACTCTGATCTGTATCGCTCAACACCGGTCCGAATTCCAGGAGGTCTTATTTAGAGCAAATCGCTGCTGCATTCTCTCGGGTTATGTTCTGGACAGCAGGTTCATTATCGTCTGACAGTATCCGGTGCAGGAAAAGGCAGGCAACGGTTGTTCCGATGGTTTAGAATGGTGCACCCGCATGAATTACAGAACGGCCAACATCGCAATTTACCGGGCTACCTGTCTGGATTGTGATTCGCTCAATCGGCGGTAGTATTCGCCAGGGCTGACAGCACTGGAATTCTTTGTGTCCAGCCCGAACAGTTCACTCAGGTGCCGTCCTAGACGGCAGAACAGACGATACAACGAGTCCGTTCAATAGATTATTTCCCGTTTTGCCTTTTGCTTCATTGTCAAAGCAGTTCCCATGTCGTTTGAAACCATCGAGTACAACGTCGAAAAATACGTGGCCACCATCAGTCTGGACAGACCCGATCGACTCAACGCGATTACGAATCAGCTGGAGCTGGAATTGCTGGAGGCTATGCGCACAGCAGACGCCGCGGATGATGTGCGTGTGATTGTGCTCACCGGGAATGGACGTGGTTTCTGTGCCGGAGCCGATATCGAACTGCTGCAGAAAATCATGGAGACGGACTGGGTGACAGCGGACATCGGAACCAAACGGGCCGAGTTCATGCCTGAGCGACCTCATGATACGGCTCCCGTGGATTTTCAGAAAACGTGGAGCTACTTTCCGACAATCAGCAAGCCGATCATTGGGGCTATCAATGGTGCCGCAGTCGGACTGGGGTTCGTTCTGCAGTTGTATTGCGACATTCGCATCGCGTCCGATATGGCAAGATTTGGAACGGCATTCGCTCAGCGAGGCCTGATTGCCGAACACGGTGTCAGCTGGCTGCTGCCGCGCCTGATTGGTCTCAGTAACGCGCTCGACCTTCTCTACTCAGCGCGCATCATTGATGCAGATGAAGCACTGAATATGGGGTTGGTGAGTCGTGTGGTCCCGCACGACGAACTGATGGACACAGTTCGACAGTACGCACAGATGCTGTCAACGACGGTTTCACCGAGGTCCCTGCAGGTCATGAAGCGTCAGGTCTACAACGCTTTGTTCACCGACCTCGGAGATGCGATTGAGACCGCCAATGACGAAATGTTTCCGAGTTTCCAGTGCGACGACTTCAAAGAGGGTGTTGCTCACTTCGTCGAAAAACGGGCGCCACAGTTCACGGGTCGCTGATTTCGATATCGTGAGTCTGACCGTTGCCTCAAGATGAAATGGTTCACAGTCGGTTTGGGGAGATATCCAACTACCGGTCGGTCGCACGATGCCAAGACTGATCATCACACTGTGGATTGAATCCAGCCACCACCGATGACGCGATCATGATCGTAAAAAACCGCAGCCTGGCCGGGTGCGACGCCGAACGCCTCTTCATCGAGCTGAATCACGGCTCGATCGTTATCATCGGCTGTCACGGAACAGGCAATTACCGGCTGCTGGTACCGCAAAGCGACTGCACAACGGAACCTGCGCGCCGGCTGATCAGCCAGCCAGTTGAGTTCGGTGGCAACGACTTCCGCGACCGCCAGGTCTTCCCGGCGACCGAGGACGACCTGGCGACTCTCTGGACGCACTGCTACCACAAATCGTGGTTCTCCAAACGCCATTCCGAGCCCTTTGCGCTGACCGACCGTAAATTTCTCGTAACCAGTGTGTTCTCCCAGGACGTCGCCACTGGAATCGACGAAGTCTCCCGCTGTCTCATCCATCCCACGATATTGCTTCAGGAACCCGGCGTAGTCATTGTCCGGCACGAAACAGATTTCGTAGCTGTCCTTCTTATGAGCCACTTTCAGTCCGGCTTCTTCTGCTAACGCCCGAATCTCTGGTTTACGGAATCGACCAACCGGCAACAGAACTCTGTCCAGCAACTCACGTCGGATTCCGAAAAGCACGTACGACTGATCCTTGTGCGGATCCACACCGCTGTACAGCTCGTTTCGACCGTCAGCATCCGCGACGATCCTGGCATAATGGCCGGTGGCAATATAGTCGGCTCCCACCTGCTGAGCGAAATCCCACAGGCGTCCGAATTTCAGCCAGTTATTGCACTGCACACATGGATTTGGTGTCCGACCTGCGAGGTATTCATCCGCAAAGTAGTCTTTGATGCGAGTGAATGCATCGTGAAAGTTGAGCGAATAAAAGGGGATTCCCAGTTGATCGGCAACACGACGGGCGTCGGCCGCATCTTCAGCACTGCAGCAGCCCTGACGGTGTGCGGGGGTACCAAGAACGGGCAGCAATTCCGTCGATGAAACAGCGCACACGTTTACCATTTCTCCGGAGCGCATAAACAGCCCGATGACATCGTATCCCTGTTGATGCAACAGGACCGCGGCGGCCGAGCTGTCCACGCCACCGCTCATCGCAAGTACAACTCGTTTGGCTGTCATGACAGCAGCAATTCCAGATCGTCCACTGACATTTCGCTGAGGATACTGCCCTTGCTGTCGCCGGCAAGAATTGCATCGGCCAGTTTCCGCTTCTCCTTCTGCAGCTCGAGGATTTTTTCTTCGACAGTACCCCGGCAGATCAGTCGATAAGCGAAAACAGTCTTTGTCTGTCCCACACGATGGGCACGGTCAATAGCCTGAGCCTCCACGGCGGGATTCCACCACGGGTCCAGCAGAAAGACGTATTCTGCAGCGGTGAGGTTCAGACCCAGCCCACCGGCTTTCAGGCTGATCAGAAAGATTCGACACGAATCATCTTCCTGAAAACGCTCGACATGGGCCTTGCGATCACGTGTTTGCCCGTCCAGATACTCATATTCGATTCCCGCATGGTCCAGATGGTGTCGGACGATCGACAACATACTGGTGAACTGCGAGAAGACCAGTGATTTGTGATTCTCCGCTACCAACTCGCGCAGGTGAGGAATCAGGAATTCCAGTTTTGCATAGGGGTCTGATTGCTCGCCATGACCCAGCAGCGCCGGGTGACAGGCAGCTTGGCGAAGTCGCAGCAACGCTTCCAGAACGTGCATCCGGCTGCGACCCAGTCCTTTATCCTGCACCAGCCCCAGCAGAGAATTCCGGTAATGCAGTCGAAGCTCGTCGTACAGACGTTGCTGCTCGTCGTCCATTTCGCAATAGATGGTTTCTTCCAGACGATCGGGCAGCTCTGCTGCCACCTCTTTCTTGGTCCGCCGCAGAATAAACGGTCGCAGACCGCGGGCAATAACGTCCCGAGTGTCCGGACTGTCGGGATCGGCAACATGGTTGTGGAAGGCTGTGCTCCGTCCCAGCATTCCAGGATTCAGAAATTCGAAGATTGACCACAGGTCTCCGGCATTGTTTTCAATGGGTGTACCACTGAGCGCCAGGCGATGTCGAGCGTTCAGCAGTCGAGACGCTCTGGCGACCTGCGAATTCGGATTCTTAATGGTTTGGGCTTCGTCGAGCACAACATATTGAAACGTAAATTCTTTGAGTGCTGTGATATCTCGGCGTACCGTTCCGTAAGTTGTCAAAACCACATCGTGTTGCTCGAATTCGGACCGCAGATTCTCACGATCCAGGCCACAGTAATCTAGGATCTTCAGTCCCGGGGCAAATCTTTGGCATTCACTGCGCCAGTTGAACATCAGCGAACGCGGCACTACGACCATCGATGGCTTGCGTTTCTTGATTTTCTGCCGGTGTTCCAGCAACATTGCAATGAATTGAACCGTTTTGCCCAGCCCCATGTCGTCCGCCAGGCAGCCTCCCAGTCCGAAATCCCGCAGAAAGCACATCCATGAGAGTCCGTCCCGCTGGTAGTCACGTAATTCACCATTGAATTTATCGGGGACCTCCACGGTTTTTATACCGGAGATAGATTTAAATCTTGTCCGCAGTTCCTCAAACCGTTCGTCAACATTGACGTCATCCTGAGTCGACAGGAGAGCATCCACCAGAGCAGCCTGGGAATTCGAAAATCGCAGTGCCTTATCGTCCAGCGTTCCCAGACCGGAGATCATGCCGATTTGTTCCATCCATTCCTCCGGCAGAATCCCAAGTGACCCATCATCCAGACGGACGATGGAGTCACCACGTTCCAATGCCTGCAGTAACTCGGGAAAGGCCACGCTGCGGCCTTCGAAATCCACTTCGGTATGCAGATCGAACCAATCGACGTCTGAATTGACGCGAAACTTCATGTTGCCTGGCTCGCGCACCTTGCTGTCATCCGCGAACACACTCCAGCCGTCTTTAACCAGAGACCGCACGGCAGTGGCAATGTCCCGACGAGGAATCTCCACATCGGCATTCGTGTGCGAACCGTTCAGTCGTTTCCGAAACCCCAGATCTCGCAGCTGTTGCCAGCAATTGGCTTCATAGGAACGATCTCGTATAATACAGCGGTTCTTTTCTCTTTGAACGACCGCCCACCGGGCGTTGCGCCCGGCAACCGGGGTTCCCAGGTAATCAAAGATCACTTCTGCTGTCAGTGCCTCACTCCGCCAGTGGGATGTCGGTGGCGTGAAAATACTGAGCTGTGGCACTGGTTCGGCGCTAATCTCCTCCAGTTGCAGTTCTTTAGGAAGTTCCAGCCGCGGCAGCGTCGGAATGTCGAGCAACCGGTCGACGAATTCATTTTCGTCCGACCCTGGAATCACCAGACGACCTTCCGCAGCGAGCATGGTCATCCACTGAGGAGCTCCAAAGTCACGCAATTCGCCAATCATGTCAGCAGTGACGACGAAGCCACCAGCGACGGCCAAAGGTACATCCACCAGATCAAGCGATTCGTCGTCACGAATCAACTGCCCACTGACACTCCAGCCGTCAATTTCTGTATCGCGTTTGACACGAATCGTGAGCTCCCATGGTTCAGACGTGTCCCATTCCAGTGTCTGGTTACCGGAATCGTCGGCTCCCAGCAGGGTCAGGCGTCCGGACCGGCACATTTCCGGAAGAATCAATCGTCCCAACTCGTATGGAACATGAAATCGGTGAGCTGCTGCCCGCAGTTCTGCCTGTTGAGTTGACCAATTGTTGCGCTCGGGAATAGCGCCGGCCAGGTACGACAGAAAGATACGGTCGTCTTCGTGTTCGATCTGGTCCAGTTCACCGGGGCGAATCTTGAGCGGTTTGATTTTCCCCCATTGGCCACTAGATCTCCGTTGTCGCTGCGAGGCCTGGATAACCAGTTTCCCGGCTTCTTTACTGCCTTCCAGGTCAATCTGGTAGTAGATCTGGCGATCTAATGCCTGGGTCTTGCCACCCTTGGTCTCGGCAGAGATCTCATTTGCCAATTCATTGAGGCGGGATTCCCAGGGCTTCAGCCTCGGTTTGACAATTCGGGTCACCGCGGTGTTGGTACGGCTGTTGTCCATGCGGGGCTCAGCGTCGAGGTTCATACCGCTGGTCAAGTCTTCGATTGTGACCGGCAGGCTGGATTCCTGGACCACAAATGGAGCCGGTCGACCTGGTCGCAGCGAGGGATGAACGTGTCCCTGCAGATCAGCTGTCAGCACCGTCGCCCACAAGTGCTTGCACGCTCTGGATTTGGCGAACTGGTCACACGTACAGAACAGGGCGAAATCGTTTTCCTGATAGCGCAGCTGAGTTTGATATTCCACTCCATCGACAACGATGCCAAACACATTTTCTGCTGTGACTCGGACGAGTGATACGCGTTCCGCTTCGATGTACGCTGCACCACGGTGCCTCAGGTCAGCTCGAAATCGATTCTGTAAGAGCTCCGAGAGAGTCATAAGTCGCCTGATTCTGAAAGGCTTCTGGCCTGAATTTGCTTCAGTCGGTAATTTGCGGACGTGTATTCAAACCCAGCGTCGGCGTTTAGCGATCGGGAATATCGCCGGCCTGCCCGCTGAGTCATTCATTGGCTGCCAGAAATGTGCTGCACCGGAGAGCGTAGCGGATGAGTGGTTTCCGAAGCCAGAACAGCTGCCACCATTTCGCAATCACGACACAATTCACCGGGTTTGAGATGTCTCAACTGAGATGTGATGTACCTGGAACACCGACTCAACTAAGATACGGGGTTTTAATCAAACTTTCGGCGGGCGACAATGTGCCATGTCCGCCGTGAAGCCAGTTCACAGACAGCGACAGTAGTTTGTCTTTCATGAGCGCCATTCCGTCCACCATTCCTCTGACGATGATTCGTCAGAAGCTGAACGAAATCATAGACGACAATGATTTTTGCGATCAGCGGGTGCTCATCATTGTACCTGACAGCACTCGCACGACACCCCTCCACGTGATGTTTCCGGTGATCCGGAAGCAACTGGGTGAGGTGGCTCGTTCAATCAGTGTTCTCGTGGCCCTTGGCACGCATCCGCCGATGTCCCAAAACCATATTCGCCGCATGCTGGGGATCGCGCAGAATGATCCCTGCGAAGACATCTCGCTGCACAACCACGAATGGAACAATTCGGCTGCCCTGACCACGATTGGAGTATTAACCGAACACGAAACGCGTGAGCTCTCCTGCGGCAATTTGGCAATGGAAGTTCCCGTTGAAATCAATCGACGGATTCTTGATTGCGACACAGTACTGATTGTTGGTCCCGTATTTCCGCATGAAGTCGTCGGATTCAGTGGTGGCAACAAGTATTTTTTCCCGGGAATTTCGGGCCCCCGTTTGCTGAACTTCTTTCACTGGCTGGGTGCTTTGATCACCAACGCTGGAATTATTGGTATCCGGGATACGCCCGTCCGTCGCGTCGTTGATCGTGCTGCTCGATTAATCAAAGCCGAACGACGGTGCCTGGCTTTCGTGGTTGCGTCGGACTCATCTCCCTATGCTGTGTTTTACGGGTCACCGGAAGATGCCTGGCAGCAGGCCTGTGACGTTTCCGAACAGGTCCACATCAAACGTTTTCAGCGTCCGTACCGGAAAGGTCCTTTCCTGTGCACCGAAGATGTACGAAGACCTGTGGGTCGCTGGAAAGTGTATGTACAAGCTCGAGCCTGTCGTCGCAGACGGCGGCGAACTGATTATCTATGCACCTCATATCAGAGATGTCTCGATCACCCATGGGACGCTGATTCATCAGATCGGCTATCACGTGAGGGACTATTTCACGAAACAATGGGATAAATTCAAGGACTATCCGTGGAGCGTGCTGGCGCATTCCAGTCATGTGCGTGGTAGCGGTGACTTTATCGACGGTGTGGAAAAACCACGAATCACCGTAACACTGGCGTCACAGATTCCGGATGCCGTCTGTCGTCAGCTCAACCTGGATTGGCGGGACCCGGAATCTATTGATGTCGAATCATTCGCTGATCGGGAAGATGAAGGTGTGTTGCTCGTCCGCAGGGCGGGAGAGCATTTGCATCGACTTCATGACGGCATCGGTACTCGCCCGGTCATTGTTTAATTATCCTGGACATCAGAGACAGCAGTATCATCCTGACGGGCTTCCATTTCCATGAACAGGATTGTTGGTCTGCGGAACCTGTTGTTGCTGGTCGCCGTGATTGCGGTGATCACCTCCATTCCGCTTTCGGAACGCCTGGAGTTTGATCAGCGTCTGGAGTCGTTCTTTGCCGACGATCATCCGGACGTTGTAATCCTGCACCGCAGCCGCAGAGAATTCGGCAGCGACGAGTTCGTCATTGTTGCCTGGACGGAAGAACAACTGTTTCAGCATGACATGCCGAATGATCCTCCTCTGCAGACTCTGATTGCTGACCGCCAGTTCAGGCCAGAACTTACCGATCGGGCTCATGAGCGCATTGCTGCCGTATCTGCAAAATTGAGCCGAATTCCTGGGGTTGATTCGGAGCAGACTCAAAGTCTGGTTGGCTTTTTGGAGCATGTTCCGAAAATTCGCAGCGCACGTCGAGCTATGCTGCAGTTGTTCGCCGGTTCACTTATTGGCGACGATGCTCGGACTACATCCGTTGTTCTGACGCTGCTGCCCGAAGCAGACGCTCCGATTTCGCGTGCTAAAACGTTGCGTCAAATCCGTGACGTGGCCGAACGCTTCGAGCCAGACTCTGCCGTGGCCGGCGAACCTGTGCAGATACACGACATGTTCCGCCTGGTCGAAGACGACTCTTACCGACTCTTCCTGGTGTCACTTGGGATCCTTGGCGCTGTGCTGCTTCTGCTGTTTCGGGGTCTGCGCTGGATGCTGGGCACAATTGGGCTGGTCCTGGGCGTTGTCGTATGCACACGAGCCATCTTGGTGGCCATGGGTAGTGAACTGAGTATGGTCGGTTCAATGCTGAATTCACTTGTCACCGTGATTGGCATCGCAACCTGCATGCACGTGATTGTGTACTATCGGGATCTGCGGCTGAACAGTGCTGACGGCGAAACGAAAAGCGGAGCTCGTCTGGCTGCCACCAACACGATGAAGCAGATGGCCCTTCCAGTGTTCTGGACCTGCCTCACCACGGCAGTGGGGTTTGGATCATTGCTGGTCAGCGAAATTACGCCTGTTCGCAGTTTTTCATTGATGATGGCTCTGGCCACGGGCGTGGTCATTGTGGCGTGTTTGCTGGTACTGCCTGCAATGATGGCCTCCGGTCGTGGTCTCAAGACACCATCTATCGCACCACTGGAGCACTGGCTCGATCGAGCTCTTGCGCTGGTTTGCCACTGTCTCGAACGTCATCCGCGGAAGACCGGCTTCACGTTTCTGCTGATCACCGGAGCCTGCATTCCGGGAATCTTTCGGCTGGACATTGAAACCAACTTCAGCCGCAACTTTCGGGAGTCATCCACCATCGTCCAGTCTCTGAGGTTCATCGAATCGCGGCTTGGTGGAGTCGGCACATGGGAAGTCGCTTTTGATACTCCCGGCGAATTGTCCGCTAAGTACATCAAACATGTCACTCAGCTCACCTCGGAACTAAAATCTGCCGGCAATGAGGCAGCGCCAATGTTAGTATTGTCTCTGGCTGACGTGGCGAATCTCCCGCCGAAGATCCGGGGACCTGTGTGGATGTTGCGGCGTATGGAGCTTCGTTTTCCACACCTGATTGCCGGAATGTACAATAAGGATAAGGGCCGCATGAGAATTATGCTGCGTTCGCTGGAACAGCAGTCCGCCGAATCACGTGCAGCGCAAATCGAAGATGTCAGATCAATTGTTCGTGCATTTGCTGCGAAGTCGGTCCAGCCACCCGATGTCGGGTCTGGCAGTGCGGTGACTGTGTCCGGCATGTTCGTCCTGTTGACTGAAATCATTCAGAGCCTGCTGCAGGATCAGCTGCACAGCTTTTTGTGTGCGACCGTGGGAATTTTTCTTTGTATGGCGGTGGCGTTCCGCAGCCTGCGGATTGGGCTGATCTCTCTGTTCCCGAATATTTTTCCGGTCGCTTTGCTGCTGGGATGCCTGGGCTGGATGGGTGTTCCGGTTAATATCGGCACTGCTATGATCGCCAGTGTCTCCATGGGCCTCACCGTGGATTCGACGATTCATTACATCTTTGCATTTGAACGAGCTCGAACGCACTGTGATATTTCACAGGCACTGCAGGAAGCACATGCCGGAGCGGGGCGAGCCGTTGTGTTTGCTCATCTGGCTCTGATTGCAGGGTTCGCCATACTGACAGCATCACGCTTCATTCCATTGGTTTATTTTGGAGGACTGATGAGTCTTTCGATGTTCTGTGGCATGTTCGGCGACCTTGTGCTGCTGCCACTGTTGCTCCGATGGACAACCCCGGTATCCTCTGTGAACGCGACAACTGCCTCAGGAACCTGATGATTCCATGTCCACTGAGAATTCCTCGATCGTCAACATCGCCGCATACAAATTTGTGGCTCTCAGGGATCTCGAGACGCGTCGCGACCGGCTCCAGTGGTTGACAGAACAATTGAATCTGCGGGGCACCATTCTGCTGAGCCCGGAAGGCATCAATCTGTTCGTTGCAGGATCTCCTGATGACGCCCGACGGCTCTTGACCGAACTGCGGAGTGATTCCGCTCTGGAGGATCTGACGACAAAGGAGAGCCTCAGTGATTATCAGCCCTTCAATCGCATGCTGATTAAAATCAAGAAGGAGATCATAGCATTCAGGATCGAGGGCGTGGACCCGATTGTACAGACGTCTCGCAAGCTGACGGCTGCCGAATTGAAGAGCTGGCTCGATGAACGCAGACCTGTCCATCTTCTTGACGTTCGTAATAACTATGAAGTGGATGTTGGGACGTTTAAAAGCGCCATACCGGCGGACATTGACAACTTCCGTGACTTTCCCGAGGCGGTTCGGAATTTGCCGGATTCGATGAAAGGTGAGTCGGTGGTGATGTTCTGTACCGGCGGCATTCGTTGCGAGAAAGCCGGTCCCTACATGGAACGGGCTGGATTTCGGAATGTATTTCAACTGGAAGGCGGCATCCTGAAATACTTCCAAGAATGTGGTGGTGACCACTACGACGGTGACTGTTTCGTTTTCGATCAGCGAGTGGCAGTAGACGCGGCTCTCAGGGAAACTGCAGTTACTCAGTGTTATGTGTGTCAGGCTGTCGTAAGTCCGGAGCAACAGAATTCAGCGAGTTATGTTGCCGGCAGGTCATGCTGGAACTGCTGGCAGGAACCTGAAGTGCGTCTGGCAGAAACCCTGCAGCAGCGACACACCCGGCTTCAGGCTGTTTCAGATCCGTTGCCTGGTTCTGTTCCGTATTTCAATCGCCGTCCGCTGAACGTACCTGCGCGGTACGCCGGACAGACACTGATTGATTTTTTGTGCAGCTGGCATCCACAGATCGGGCGAGATACCTGGCTGAAAAAAATTGCGAACTCCGAAATCATACCGTCCCCGCGCTACGGCCATCGGCGTCGCTGTATGCCGTCACCCGAGGAACCGTTGCCGCTGGATCCCGGGCGAATTGTCCGGCCCGGTGAACGACTCGAGCATCTGCTGCCTGGAACCGTGGAGCCCGATGTCAACGCTGCAGTTGAATTCCTGTTCGAAGATAAGGACCTTGTCGTCATCAACAAACCGGCTCCGCTGCCACTGCATCCTTCCGGCCGTTTTCATCGAAATACTCTGCAATACCTGCTCAGAGAAATCTACACCCCTCAGCGTCCGCGACTGGTTCACCGGCTTGACGCAAACACGACAGGAGTCCTGTTGCTGTGTCGCAGGCGTACAGTCGTTCGTGAAGTTCAGAAACAGTTCGAACAACGGTCCGTCACCAAGACATATCTGGTACGAGTCCACGGTCATCCGCCAAATGACGAATTCCATTGTGCAGCGCGAATTTCAGTAGTTCCCAATGGATCCGGGATGCGTGAGATAGCGAAAGACGGGCTGGACGCCCGAACCGATTTCCAGGTTATCCATCGTGCGGATGACGGTACCAGCCTGCTGACGGTCAGACCCGTCACAGGCCGTACCAATCAAATCCGTCTGCACCTGTGGAATCTGGGCTGGCCCGTTGTCAATGATCCGGCCTGGCTTCGAGACGGTAAAACGGGTTCGAACCGCACCTTGTCGATCGATGAACCAGCTATGTGCCTGCACGCCTGGGCAATTGTGCTGGAAGATTGCGAAAAGGTTTTACGCACATTCACGGCACCGCCGCCTTTATGGTGGGAATCACAGATGCCGCACCACGATCAGCCCGGATGAAGATCAAGGTTCTTGGATCGGAAATTTCGAAACCTCGTGAATTTCGAAAATTACCATGAACCGGAACTGGCTTTCGGCCACTCCAACTGTTCATCCGGGAATGTCGGTCAGTGTTTTGCCGCAGGGGGGGCATTTTGATGAGAAAATTATGTTTCAGTGCAGGCGTTTTTTCTGTTCTGCTGTTTGCCGTGGCCGTTCAGCGATTGCATGGAACAATGGTTTTCCAGAACTCAATGGAGTTGCGGGAACGAGCTGCGCGATTACTCAGCGACGGTAACTTCGCCGAAGCCTTTCCGCTGTTTCGTGTACTGATCGAAGATTCTGAGAATGGGCGACGAACTGCGGCAGGAGACCTTGGGAACGCGGTGACCTGCCTGCAACAGCTGAATCGGGTGAATGAATTCGACCAGTTGCTCGAGACTGCGGTCGACATTCACTCTGAGGACTGGCAGGTGTTAACCGCGTCAGCTCGGTTGCTGGGACAGAACATTGATCACAATGGCTTCGTCATTGGTGGGCAGTTCGAACGTGGGCCTCATCGGGGTGGCGGGCAGTATGTGTCAGCACAGGCACGAGACCGTGTCCGAGCCATGCAGCTGTTACGGCAGGCCCTGGTGGCACTGGACCAGGCTGAAGGTGTAACGGCTGCCGCAAAAGCTAATGTGTTTTCCGTGCTGGCAAACATTGTGAGAGAACAACGATTTTCTCAGGCTTGGCGACTGCAGCATCTCACTGACCTGACAGTCCTGCCAGACTACGAAGAAAACACAAACCTTCATTGGTTTCGTCGATTTGGGCATTCTGAGCCTGGAGCACCAGTGGACGAGAATGGTGACCCGATTTTCTTTCGTCTGCCGGAATCCTGGGACGCTGCGAAGTCGGATGGTGAACGGTGGCGCTGGGCACTCAAACAGGTGGCGGTTGCCAATCGGGCCCAACAGAGTGATGTCGATCTTCAGTGGGCACAGTTCCTGCAGACGCAGTTCGGTGTCCGACAGGAATTCCATGGACGACGCGCGGTTGTGGTGTTGGATGGAGATCAACCCATAGAAGGGTTGACTCTGCATACGTTGGCCGATTCTGAAACGATGGTACGTCTGGCCACGGGTGATCGGAAACTCACACTGCCGGAAGAATTCAATCACATCGCTGTGATCCAAAAGGTCATCAATCGAAAAGACAGCAGCCTGAGACGCGCGATCGACATGATGATTCAGATACGTATGAATCGTCATCAGTATCCATTGGCCACTGCTTTGCTCCACAGGGCACTCAAGCTGCCTGGCCATCGCAACGTTCGTCAGCAGCTGCGAGAACGCATCAGACAAATTGAAGGAAACTGGATCCAGTTCGAGTCAGCGCTGACCCAGCCAGCCGGTCAGGGAGCCACGCTTGATGTCCGCATCAGGAATGGCACTCGGGTGCGTTTCACTGCTCGACCCGTCGACATTGAACAACTGCTCACGGACACACGCCGGTATCTCGAAAGTCGGCCTGAACAACTCGACCACAACGAGCTTCAGATTGAGAATGTGGGATTTCGGCTGATCAATGACAACCAGAAAAAATATCTGGCGAAACCAGTTGCCGAATGGGAGATGGAACTCGATCCATCCGAAGGTCACTTTGATGATCACAAGTCCGTCACCACACCGTTGCAGAAAGCGGGAGCTTACTGGATTGAAGCAGAAATGAATGACGGCAACACATCGCGAATCGTGCTGTGGATCGCCGATACAGCCATTACCAAAAAACACATCGAAGATGGCACGCTCTATTACGTGGCCGATGCTGCTTCCGGAAAACCCGTGGCGGGAGCTGACATGGAATTCTTCGGATTCCGCCAGCAGCGGATCGGTCGTACGAGGAAGTACCGAATCATCACCAGTCGATTTGCTGAGCGAACGGACGACGACGGACTGTGTGTAATTTCCGGAAAACGACGTCCACTGCTGCAGTGGGTGACCATTGCGAGAGCGGGCGACGGGCGTCTGGCGTATGAAGGCTTCAGCAGTTTCTGGAACCCTCAGCGACTGGACAAACTGCATTACAGCCCTGTCAAAGTTTATACGGTGACTGACCGTCCCGTTTACCGTCCGCAACATGATGTGCAGTACCGAATGTGGGTGCGTCAGCCCCGCTTTCATGAAGACAAAGCCCTGTACGCGCACAAATCATTTGTGCTCCAGGTGCGCAATCCTCGAGGTGACGTCGTTGAAGAAACGGAGGTTACCTCCGATCAATGGGGTGGCGTCAACGGCTATTGGCCGATTCCGGTGGATGCCGTTCTCGGCAGCTATACGCTTGCCATTTGTGAGGACGTGAGTCGTGAGGATAAACCGATCATCGGCACCGGATCGTTTCGTGTGGAAGAGTATCGCAAGCCGGAATTCGAAGTCACAATCGATGCACCCGACGAACCAGTGAAACTCGGTGACACTTTTTCTGCCGCTATTAGTGCTCGCTATTACTTTGGCGCGCCAGTGACCAATGCCAAAGTGCACTACAAAGTCGAACGCACAAAGAAAGACAGTCGCTGGTTTCCGGAGACACGTTGGGACTGGCTGTATTCTCCAGGATATTGGTGGTTCGCCCCGGACTCCACCTGGTATCCGGGCTGGAGGGACTGGGGCTGTTTCGGCCCGATTCCACCGTGGATGGGCTGGAGTCCCGATCCGCCGGAAGTCGTGGCTGAAGGCGATGCGTTCATTGGCGAGGACGGTACATTTCAGGTGAAGATCGAGACGCAGTCCGCTCTGCAACAGCACTCCGACAGCGACCACAGTTATCGTATCACAGCCCAGGTGGTCGATCACTCACGTCGTACGATTTCGGCCACAGGGGAAGTCTTGGTGGCTCGTGAGCCATTCAAAGTGTTTGTGTGGACCGATCGAGGTCACTATCAGACGGGCGATGCCGTCACTGTCAGCCTGCAGGCTCGCACACCGGACGGAAAAGGCGTTGCAGGGACCGGCAAAGCTAAGCTTTTCCATGTGACCTGGAATGAAGACACGGCACAGGAGCATGAAGTTCAGGCGTTCAATATCACGACCAGTAAAGACGGTACCACGTCACTGAAAATGGTCATTCCGAAAGCCGGGCAGTATCGACTCTCCTGTAGTGTGACAGATGCAAGGGGAACCCGTCTGGAAGGGGGCCAGCTGTTGTACGTTCGTGGACCGGATAACGATGGCCGTGGCTATCGATTCAACGATCTGGAACTCATCATTGAAAAACGTGACTATCAACCAGGTGAAACCGCTGTCCTGCAGATCAATACCGATCTCCCCGACAGCACAGTATTGCTGTTTGTGCGTCCGGTGAACGGAGTGTGTCCATATCCGGAGGTTGTTCAACTGGAAGGTAAGACCACCATGTATGACCTGAAGATTCATCCGGAAGACATGCCGAACATTTACGTGGAGGCACTGACAATCTCAGATGGTCGCATGCATTCGGTGATGAAGGAAATTTTTGTTCCGCCAAGTCGAAAAGTGGCGGATGTTGAAGTGGTGGCCTCCCAGAAAGAATATCGTCCTGGTGAAACGGCGCAAGTCAGGCTGAAACTCACGAACGACGACGGCAAGCCCTTTGTCGGCAACACGATCCTCACGGCCTACGACGCCAGTTTGGAGTATATCGCGGCCGATGCTGTACCTGAGATCCGCCAGTTTTTCTGGAATGTACGTCGTCATCATCACCTGCGTGTCAACTCCACATTGCAGCGTATCACCCGTCCGCTGTTTCCGTCTGGTATTGCTGCCATGCAACCGCTGTCTGATGGTTCCCCGACTCTGATGAGAGGCACCGGAAATGCAGCCAGACTCAGGATGTCGGAGGACAGGATGAAGGCAGATGCCATGGAATTTTCTGAGCTGGCCGCTGCGCCCGCCATGGCACGGGAAGCCTCGGCCGATGAATTTACCCTCGGTAAAGGCGGAGCCGCTGCAGTGGAGCCGGACATCCGATCCAGGTTTGTCGACACGGCGCTGTGGCTGGCATCGCTTGATTCTGATGCTGAGGGCCTGGTGACAGCTGAATTCAAAGTTCCTGACAATCTCACCACCTGGAGGATTAAAGCGTGGACACTCGGGGAAGGCACACGCGTTGGAGCTGGTACAACGGACATCATCTGCACCAAGAAACTTATCATCCGTCCACAAACGCCCCGTTTTTTCACTCAGAAAGACCAGGTCACTCTGTCCGCAATCGTTCACAATTACCTGGATGCAGCGAAGGATGTGGAAGTCGTTCTGGAAACCGAAGGGGGACAGTTACGTCATCTGACAGCCAGCACTCAAACGATACATGTGGAAGCAGGTGGTGAAGTCCGGGTTGACTGGCCGGTCCAGGTGGTTGCATCAGGTACAGTAAAAATCCGCATGCAGGCACTCACCGACGAGGAATCTGATGCAGCCGAACTTATGGTGCCCGCGCAGATTCATGGGATCCTGAAGACAGAGAGCTTCGCGGGTGTCATTCGGCCCGAACAGGAGTCGGCCAGGATGCAACTACAGGTTCCTGCCGAACGAATCGAACAACAGTCGCGTCTTGAGATCCGATACAGCCCGTCGCTTGCCGGAGCCATGGTCGATGCGCTCCCATATCTCTTTGAATATCCCTACGGATGTACGGAACAGACCCTGAACCGGTTCCTCCCAGCGGTTCTCACGCAGCAAACGCTGCTCAAAATGGGACTGGACCTGGACGACGTTTTCCGAAAACGCACAAATCTGAACTCTCAGGAAACTGGTGATCCCGCCCAACGACAGCAGCGGTGGAGTCAGCGCAATCCAAACCCGGTCTTTGATACTGACGAAATGAACAAGATCGTCCGAGAGGGCATCCAGGCACTCACGGACATGCAGCTGGCTGACGGTGGCTGGGGCTGGTTTTCCGGTTATGGCGAATATTCTTCGCCGCACCTGACTTCACTGGTCGTGCGTGGACTCACTGTGGCTCGGGCCAATGATATTCCCATTCTGCCGGATGTTGTCGAACGAGGTGTCACATGGCTAAAAACACATCAGGCCATCGAACTTCAAAAACTGCGCGAGGGTGACAGACGCCGTGAACTCGGCAAGAAGGCCCAGAAACGGCGCATGCCGCATCGAATGCAGGCGAGCAACATGGACGCACTCGTGGCCTGGGTTCTGTCGGAACACGAAGCCAACGATCCGGCGATGTCGGATTACCTGTACCGAGATCGTCTCAAGCTCAGCGTCTACGGCATGTGCCTGAGCGGACTCGTGCTGGACAACCAGCAATTAAGCGGCCGGCGTGACGTGATCCTGCGGAACGTCGAACAGTATCTTCAGCAGGACGACGAAAACCAAACGGCCTGGCTGAAACTGCCAGGCAGCTCCTGGTGGTGCTGGTACGTCAGCGAAAACGAAGCCCACGCCATATACCTCCGCCTGCTGCTTCAAGTCCGCCCCAACGATCCGACTGCGTCCAGAGTTGTGAAATACCTGTTGAACAGCCGTCGAGCGGCAGGACACTGGAGCAGCACACGTGATACGGCTCTGGTGATCGAATCGATGGCGGAGTACATCCGGATGAGTGGAGAGGATCGTCCGGATATGACAGTGACAGTGAACATTGATGGTCAGCTGCACAAACGAGTAAAGATTAATGCTGAGAACTTCTTCAGCTTCGACAATGTCGTATTGCTGGAAGGTGATGCGGTTCAGACCGGAACTCACGACATCGAAATCCGTCGCACAGGAACGGGTCCTGTTTACTTTAATGCCTGCCTGACCAATTTCACTCAGGAAGATCCGATCACAGCGGCCGGCTTGGAAGTCAAAGTCCGACGAAGATTCTATCGACTCCATCGGGACGACTTGGATGTCAGTGTTCGCGGCAACCGAGGCCAGTCCGTGCATCAAAAATCGACACGCTGGAGACGAAGTCCCCTGAAGAATCTGGATGAGGTCCACAGCGGTGATCTGGTGGAGGTCGAATTACTGGTCGACAGTAAGAATGATTACGAGTATCTGCTGCTGGAGGACCGGAAACCAAGTGGCTTTGAACTGGATGACCAGCGCAGCGGCTATGTCCACAAAGGCCTGCGAGCCTACCGGGAACTGCGTGACGATCGAGTGTCCTTCTTTTTGGCCGATCTTGCCCGAGGCAACCACAGTATCAGCTATCGTCTGCGAGCGGAAAGTCCAGGCAGCATTGCGGCGCTTCCGGCCCGCATCGAAGGCATGTACGCGCCTGAACTCGTCGGAAACAGCAATGAGTTTAAGCTGCAGGTAACTGACGGAGAATAGACAGGTGAACAGAAATGCCACAGAGAGCACAGAGCAATCCACTCACTGTTTCTGTGTCCGCTGTGGCTAAGTATAGTTTTCTGTATCGATGGTGTGACAAAATGACGCAAACGCTGCCGCCGCGATCGGGAGTGCTAAAATCAATTATCGGCAATTCATCGTGTGGTGGCTCCTCAAAAAGTGGTGCGTGTCTGAGCGAATGTTGGGTCCTCCTGCTGAGCCGTGTTTTTGCAGTGTCAACGGGTCAGCAGGAATGTCGCTCTCCCGTCCCAACTCATCAGTGGTTGACAAGTCACATTGCGTTCCGGATCCAAAATGCGCCGCTCAGCTCAACCTTCGGTGTTCAGTGCGGGCCGAGCGCAATGCAGACGGCATTCCCCAACGGCGGACCGATTCCGAGGAATAGTATGAGCTATCTGCAGTAGAATCGTGTCCTGGAAAATGGCTGAGAATCCAGGATACACGACTGCTGACACCGTGAATCTGGCATCGATCCTTCTTTGACAAGTTCCGGTGGGGTATATTTGGCATCAGCAGATCGGAAAATCACCTGATCACGCTGCGGACCAGTACTTTTAGCCCCTTCGAGACGAAAGGATCTGCTGCGATGCCATTCACCAGGACCCTGCTTGTGGTCTGGAGCCTGCTTTCGATAGTGTCATCGATACACGGCGAGGGCACAGTCGAGGCCGAATCTCCGGCAGGCCGGATCGTTCACACGGACCCGTTGACGTATCGCAAAGCGATGGCCGTTCACGGTGGCGCAGGTGCCCTGCACTACCAGCGTTTGCTGTCCCGACCGGCACTTAACACGAACTTTTTGTTTCTGCATCGCGGTGTGATCCCTCCCGGGGGAGGGATCGGTCATCATTTCCATCACAAAATGGAAGAAATGTACGTCATTCTGGACAACGAAGCAGAGTTCACCATCAACGGCCGTACCTCGCTGTTGCAGGGTCCTGTGGGAGCGCCATGTAAGATGGGACAGTCGCATGCAATCCTGAACCCGACCGACAAACCGACCGAGTGGTTGAACATTGCTGTTGCCTCTGTAAAAGGCAGATATGACAGTTTCGAACTGAACGATGACCGAGTTGGTGTCTCGCAGGACGTCACACCGGTCTTTGTCGCGGCGCATTTCGACCGGAGCCTGCTGCAGCCGATCGAGCGATACCATGAAGGCAAAGGCACCGTGCATTATCGCCGCGTGCTGACGCCGTCGGTTTTCGCGACGCAGTGGGCATTCGTTGATCATCTGGTGATCCCACCCAACGCGAGTGCGGGACCTCGCCAGCATGAAAACATTGAAGAGGTCTACTATGTCATGCGAGGCATGGGCCACGTGCAGATCGGTGGCCAACAGGCAGCCATCCACCAGGGCGACGCCTTTCCCATCCTGTTGGACGAGTTGTACAGTATCACAAACGGTCGCAAAGCGGATCTGGAGTTGTTGGTGATTGGTGTCGCCCTGGACAAAGATAAACTGAAGCCCTGAGCGGGATGGCAAGAGCTTGAGGGGAACCGTGACCCCTGAATGGCAGGAAGATCATGTGATGTGCGAGACAGGTACAGCTGTGAGCCTCATTTTCTCCAGGGCAGGAGATCAACAGCGCCAGCGTGCTGCAACAACGAAACGGCGCTGGTTTTTATTCATTTTTGTCAGTATCGGTTGCATCCGATCTGTGACCTGTGCTGACGATGCTCCAGTGGATTTCGAAACGCAGATTGCTCCGATCTTCGAACAGCATTGTTTGCGTTGTCATTCGCCCGCCAGCAGCAAGGGTGACGTATCGCTTGCGACATTTGCTGATCTGAAGGCAAATGACTTCGTCGTCGCTGGTGATCCGGACAGTAGTCATCTGCTCGACCTGGTGACCTCTGTTGACGACCAGGCACCGGCCATGCCAAAAGGGGCTGACCCACTTTTGGAGGATCAGGTCTCACTGCTGCGACGCTGGGTCGTGGAAGGTGCAATATGGCCCGGTGACGTGATCGTCAGGGATACATCGAGGGCTGATGCCACATGGTGGTCATTGCAACCGCTGGATCTTCAGGTACGCTCGTCAAAAGCAGCGCACGCTGAATCTTCTGTCGCAGCGCAAATGATGAAGCGTACAATTGACGACTTCATCCTTAAAAAACTGGCGGAAAACGAACTGTCGCTGAATCCTCCGGCCGATCGCCGGACGCTGATTCGTCGGGCGACTTTCGATTTGATCGGGCTGCCGCCGACGCCGAAAGAACTCCAATCATTCGTCAATGATCCGGATCCGCAGGCGTATCGAAAGCTCATCGACCGGTTGTTGGAGTCACCCCATTACGGTGAACGCTGGGGGCGTCACTGGCTGGATGTCGTTCGATTCGGAGAAAGCGTTGGTTACGAACGAAACGTTATCATCAATAATTTATGGCCGTTTCGTGATTATGTGATTCGATCAATCAACGAAGACAAACCGTTCGACCAGTTCATTCGTGAGCATATCGCGGGAGATGTCTTCGGTCAGCATGATCCCGATGTTGCGGTGGGATCTGCGTTTCTCGTCGCAGGGCCCTACGACGACGTTGGCAATCAGGACGCCGCGCAGGCGGCGCAAATTCGGGCCAATACGCTCGACGAAATCATTCGCGCAACAGGTGAAGCATTTCTGGGTATGACGTTGGGGTGTGCACGGTGTCACGACCACAAGTTTGACCCGATTACACAACAGGATTATTACGGGCTGTACGCCACATTTTCCGGAGTTCGACACGGATCTGCAGAACTGGCCACTCCCGAGGCTCAGGCCGAGCGGTTGGCCCGACTCAGGCCGCTCAACGAACGTAAATCACTGCTGGAACAGGTTTTGGCGGACCTGCGGTCCGCGATCCTTAAGCGGGCGAAAGAGCGTCTGGGGGACCATGAGTCAGGCTGGACTCGTCCGCGGGTGGATCGCACCGGAACCGAAGATCGCTTCAAACCTGTGACAGCGAAATTCGTTCGTCTGGTGTGCGAGTCACAGGACCTCGATTTCGATAACACCTCCGGATTTTGTATCGATGAATTTGAAGTCTGGTCGGCTTCGGTGTCAGGATTGGATGATGAATCGTCAAATCCGGGCGAACGGCGTAACGTAGCGCTTGCCGCCAACGGCGGGCAGGCAACAGGCAGAGCTCGAAAAATCGACGATTTTCCGAATGCTTACGGGGTGCAGCATGTGAATGATGGAAAGTTCGGGGCCCGGTTCATTTCAATCGGGAGTAACCTGACGATTCAGCTGGCTCAACCAACGTTGATTGATCGCGCAGTCTTCTCGAGCGCAAAGGGTGAGCAGACTCCGGAACAGCGGAAATTTGTATTCGTCTCGGACTACCGTATCGAGGTATCAGATGATGGAGAATCCTGGTATCAGGTTGCCAGTAGCTACGATCGGAAGCCAGTCGATGGCGATGGTCATCTGAATCGCCGGTTGCTTCGACTTGAAGCCACTGCGGAGGAGCAGTTGGTGCAGTCGCAAGTCGCGCAGGAACTTAAAGGGACGAATCAGCAGATCATTGAGGTTCCAGCGTTGCCTTCCGTCTGGGTCGGCAAACGAGTGGCGCAAGATGCGCAGGGCCCTTTTCACATTTTTCTGGGCGGCAGCCCACAGAAGAAAGGTAAAGAGGTCGTTCCGGCGAGCCTGTCAATGTTCAGCGGTAAACCAGGGGCGACTCTATCTTCCGGGCAGAGCGGTGCCAACGTGGACGGCTCCCCCGAAACGCCGGGGTATGCCGGAATCGGGCGTGGCAGCTACCGGTTGGTGGCCGAAGCGTCGGAGGCTGAACGGCGTGAGGCCCTCGCCGATTGGATAGTGCATGACGGAAACCCACTTACACCGCGGGTACTGGCCAATCGATTGTGGCATTACCACTTCGGGACCGGCATCGTCGATACGCCCAGCGATTTTGGTTACATGGGAGGAAAGCCGACGCATCCAGGGCTGCTTGACTTTCTCGCTTGGAAGCTCACACGCGGCGGCTGGCGACTGAAGGAGCTTCACCGCCTGATTATGGACTCTCGGACATACCAGCAGTCATCGGAGTTTCGCGCGAATGCGGCAAAGATTGATGGCGATTCCCGGTTACTCTGGCGTTTCCCGCCACGACGGCTCTCGGCTGAAGAAGTTCGTGACACGATTCTCTCCGTTGCGGGAAAGCTTGGACGCAGTTACATCCGCCAAAGCTCGCAGAATTTCGGTGAAACCGCGGCATCCGGCCGCCTCACCGACAGGCTCGTCCCGGACGGTGGTCCAGGGTTTCGGCTGTATCGGTTCATGCAGGACAACGTCTGCACTTACGTGCCACTTGACTGCCACGGTCCGGAAACGTATCGGCGTGCTGTTTACCATCAAAACACGCGGGCATCATTGGTTGATCTGATGACTGAATTTGACCAGCCGGACTGCACGTTTTCCGCTCCAAGGCGAGCCGAAACTACCACGCCGCTCCAGGCGCTGACTATGCTCAACCACAGCTTCACTTTTGACATGGCTCGCTTCCTCGCCGAGCGGCTGAAGTGTGACGTCGGTGACGATCGGAACGATCAAATCCATCGTGTTTTCCAGCTTTGCTGTTGCCGACATCCAACAGCCAGTGAAGTGAGGTCATGTCACAAGCTGATCCACGAACATGGCCTGACCGCATTGTGCCGCGTTTTGCTCAACACCAGCGAGATGATCTACGTGCGTTGAACGCAGCTGTCCCACCGTGTGACCAGCTCTCAGGCACCATGAGATGAAGATTCTGTAATCCTGCTGCCTTCCGTCTGTTATTTGGATTTGCTTGACGGTGGCCGGAGTCGCACAGGACACACCTGCCAAGCTCAACGTGGCCCATATTCTGATTCAGCATGCCGACAGTGAGCGCGGTACCAAAGACATCACTCGCACCAAAGTCGAGGCGTTGAAGCTGGCCATGGAGGTGGCAGACATGGCTAGGCCAGAGAATGCGGATTTTGGGGTTCTGGCAAAGGAATACAGTGATGGTCCCAGCGCGGCCAATGGTGGTGACCTTGGGAACTTCAAACCAAAGGATATGGTCAAGTCGTTCAGCACAGCAACAATTAAACTGAAGATCGGCGAAACCAGTGACCCGGTCGAATCTCGATTCGGGTACCACGTGATTCTTCGTAAGTCACTTGTCGAAGATCTCAGTGCAGCGCACATTCTCATTCAATTCTCTGGCAGCGCGCGGGCGAAACCGTCGATCAATCGGTCGAAGGCAGAGGCGCTTGTGCTGGCGACGGACATCACGAAACAGGCACGTACGAAAGGAGCTGACTTCGCTGCACTCACCGCGAATTACTCCGACGGACAGAGTGGTCCTAAACGTGGTGATTTGGGAACGTTCACTCCCCAACAGATGGTACGTGAATTTAGTCAGGCAACGTCCAGTTTGAAGATCGGTGCGGTGAGTGATCCTGTGGAAACTCAGTTTGGTTACTACGTAATTCTCCGAAAGGCGCTGCCTCAGACGATTAGTGCGAGTCGCATTTTGGTGCAGTACAGAGGGTCTGAGCGAGCTGACGAATCCATCATGCGCACGAAAGAACAGGCGCAGGCTCGCATTGCCGAATGCATCAAAAGGCTGGAGGCGGGAGAAAAGTTTGAAGATCTGACACGGGAATACAGCGACGGTCCCAGTCGTCTCAACGGAGGTGAACTGGGTGAATTTCAGGAAGGAGTGACTCATCCGATATTTAATGATGCGGCATTTGCACTTGAGAAAGGTGCTCTCAGCGATGTCGTCGAGACTCCCTTTGGATTTCATGTCATCTACCGATACAAGTAGATGTCTGTCACCCCTCATTCGCTCGCCAGACATGACGCGCACCATCGGCCGTTACAATGAATGAGTGATTAGCAGTTTGATTTGAGTTTTGCCAAAAACAGATTTTCCAGTCTGCAATCAATGACTGGATACGGAGAGCTAACCCATACAGGTCGTGACGCATGGTACCATCGTTTCAATCCTTGCTCATTGACAGGGGCGTGCAAGACCGGCTGACCCAGTTAGGATTGGAAACGATGTGCGTTGAGTTACGTCGTTCCTGAGCGAACGGCCAATGGAACGAATTGCGGTTATCGACGGCATCCGCGAGACCGAACTTGCGTACAAACGTCAGCGAGTATGAAGAAGTCGGTGCTTTTTTACTCCACCGGCCCGTGCCGATGACGTACGTCAAAGTAAGCGTCTGCACCACGGGCAGGCAGACGGCGTTTTGATGACCTGTCAGTAGTTGTCAGTCAACGGTCTCAGGTTTTCGGCTGCAGAGCACCGGCAGGGTAATTTGCGGACTACAAAAACCGCCAAACGGTGCGTGTCAGCATGAGGGGAGCGACAGGGCATGTTTATCTAGAATTGGTTGCGGTACCAGGTTAACAGACCTGCTCTGGATAACGTCTAACGATTCATGAACCAAACTAACGTCTGCAATATCCTCAACAAATTGTGAGAATTGTGCCGAGTCGCCGGACGATATGGCGGCAGATTCGTAGCTGTCGGAGATCGAAGACGAATCCGGTATCGCCATTACCAGTGCAGCGGTGGTCATAAGCAGCAGTTGGGCGCAGTCGTCCTGAGCGAAGGGAACACATGGCAATAGGTACAAGTGCCCTAACGGCACCTTTGAAGCCGTTCCACGACGGTGTGAACTGAGAACATACGAGTCATCAACACCGAGGTCTGTTTCGCGCCAGTCTCTATCGTCAGCAGTGAAAAGAGCCACGCTGATGATTTTCGCGACCGGCACCGTGAGGCTTTCGTCACCCGGAATTATGGTCTGGACCGCAAGAACGGCAGTCCAGACAAATCGTGGACAGAGCAGACCCGAATCGCCACGAAAGCAGTACACCACCGCCGATGTGGACGCTGGCCCGCGATAACACCGGGGTCTTGATTATCTGTCGGGCAAACACCACATTCGTCAGCAACATCACGTCGGTCCAGGGTCTTTCTTCAAATGGTGTAAACGATAAGCTGTACTGCTGCTGCTGCCCGAAACATCACGCTTCAATCAGGTGATATAGCACCTTTCGCGAGATGCATCAGATTCTCTTTCGTTTGTTGCGAAGCAGAACAATGTAACGTAGTTCCGTCCCACTGGTGTCAGAACAAAAAATATTTCTGGGCGAGCGGCAACCGCTCTGCAGGGGCGCAACTGAGCTGTTGGCCGTCGGCAGTCACTTCATACGTTTCCGGATCAACGGTGATTGTCGGAGTGGCGTTATTTCGTTTCATGTCCTTCTTCCCGATCGACCGGCAGTTACTGACGGGTTTGATTATTTTTCTGAGTCCATAATTCTCGGTTATTTTGTGATCAACGGCTGCTTGGCTGACAAACGCGATTGAGATGGGACTGCTTGCCCGGCCAAAACCTCCAAACATCGGTCGCATGAAAACCGGTTGTGGTGTGGGGATCGACGCATTCGGGTCACCCATCTGCGACCACGCAATAATTCCGCCTTTAATGACCATTTCCGGCTTTGCTCCAAAGAATGACGGGTTCCACAGTGTCAGATCGGCCAGTTTTCCGATTTCGAGAGAACCAATGTGCTGACTCATTCCGTGAGCAATGGCCGGGTTGATCGTGTATTTAGCGATGTATCGTTTGATACGTTCGTTGTCGTTATCTCCGGTTTCTTCGGGCAGGCGTCCGCGTTGCTGCCGCATCTTGTCCGCGGTTTGCCAGGTGCGGGTGATGACTTCACCCACGCGTCCCATGGCCTGAGAATCGGAGCCCATAATACTGATGGCCCCGATGTCGTGGAGGATGTCCTCAGCTGCAATGGTTTCGCCCCGGATCCGGCTTTCAGCAAACGCCACATCCTCGGGCAGATTCTTGTCCAGGTGGTGGCAGACCATCAGCATATCAAGGTGTTCATCCAGAGTGTTGATGGTGAACGGTCGCGTAGGATTGGTTGAGCTGGGCAGGATGTTCGCTTCACCGCAAACTCGAAGAATGTCTGGTGCATGGCCACCGCCGGCACCTTCAGAGTGGTAGGTGTGAATCGTGCGGCCTTTCATCGCTGCGATCGACCGTTCCACAAACCCGGATTCATTCAGTGTGTCTGTGTGAATGCAGACCTGTACGTCGTATTGATCTGCAACATTCAGGCAGCAATCAATTGCTGCCGGCGTCGTGCCCCAGTCCTCATGCAGTTTTAGTCCAACAGCGCCGCCAATGATCTGTTCCGGTAAGCCCTCGGGTTTGGCTGAATTTCCTTTGCCCAGAAAGGCAAAATTCAGTGGGAGATCATCTGTTGCCTGCAGCATCATCCGGATGTGGTTGGATCCTGGCGTGCAGGTCGTTGCGCAGGTGCCCGTGGCTGGTCCGGTCCCGCCACCCAGCATTGTGGTCATTCCACTCGCAACAGCTTCATGAGCCTGCTGCGGACAGATGTAGTGAATATGAGTATCCAGACCACCTGCCGTCAAAATCTTTCCTTCACCGGCGATCACTTCCGTTGTGACTCCCACAAGCATGCCCGGAGTAACGTCTGCCATGACATCCGGATTGCCGGCCTTTCCAATTCCCGCAATTCGGCCATCCTTAATTCCGACATCAGCTTTGACGATGCCGGTATAGTCGATGATCAGCGCGTTGGTAATCACAACATCCAGAGCATCCTTCTGGCTGACGCCGGCTGCTTGCCCCATACCTTCCCGCAGAACCTTGCCTCCACCAAATTTGCATTCGTCACCATAAACAGCAAAGTCCTTTTCAACTTCCAGAATGAGTGACGTATCCCCGAGACGAACCCGGTCACCGACCGTGGGACCGTAAATTTCCGCGTAGTTTGATCTGGTAATCCGGTAAGCCATGAATGAAATTCCCGTCCTTCAAGTAAGACTGGTTGCCGGTGTTCGTGCAGATGCAGCTATGTCGTTGCGAAATTCTGAGACTTAATGTTTTCCAGCGTCGCCTGTTTTCCGTCATCAGACACTTTTCCATCGGCAAGATTGTTACCTCCTCGAATCACCTGATTGCCGTCGATACTCACAAGAGTCACGGTCTTTGTGTCACCTGGTTCAAAACGAATCGCTGTCCCGGCCGGAATATCGAGTCGTTTGCCGTAGGCGGTCCCCCGATCAAACTGCAGCGAGCTGTTTGTTTCAACAAAGTGGTAGTGGCTGCCCACCTGCACAGGTCGATCGCCGAGATTCGTGACCGACAATTCAACGCAAACCCGTCCTTCATTCAGGACAAGGTCCCCATCGGCTGCCAAGACCTCGCCGGCCGTCACGACCTCAGTGGAGCTATCTGTACCGAAGCAAGACAGGTCCGGCACGGGAAGAAAACTGCCGTACAATGCCATTTTGAGATCACCGTCTTCCGACGCCACTGGTGAATGGACTGTGACCAGCTTTGTGCCGTCCGGGAACGTTCCCTCAACCTGCACTTCGTGAAGCAAGTCGGGGACACCAGCCTGTAACTGGCGTCGTCCGAGCAGTTGTCGCCCAAGATCCATGAGTTCCGCTACAGGCCGTCCTTCACGGATGAACTCAAGGATCTGAGAGGCGATCAGTGCGATTGCTTCCGGAAGATTGAGCCGCACACCGCGAGCCAGTCGTTTTTGTGCGAGGAAACCGACGTTGTGGAGCATCAGTTTTTCGATTTCGCGTGGAGACAGATGCATAGGTTACTCCGCTTTACCACTTTCTGCCCCAGGGTGACTCACCCAGGATTGGTTTGAAGAACTCCAGCTGACTCTTCAGGCGCCGACCAACCTGTTCGGTTGTCCGTCCGGCAATTCGCCAGATGACACCGTCATTCAAAGAGCTTACCGAATCTACCACTTCATTATCAGGGTCGATCGCTTTATCGGCGACTTCTGCAAGCAGTGACACGGCTGCTTCTTGTGCCTGAGGGCCACACATCACCATCATGGCGAAACAGTGAAACGTTCCCATCCGGAATGGACTGTCGAGCGGTCCATCGCCTGGATCAAGAAGAAGAGAATCCGTCAGATAACGCTCACCACCACGGTAGATGTCCAGATGCGTCTGATATCGCGAAAATGCCCAGCACTCCCCCCGCGCGCGACGCCCGCTAGTCAGCCAGTCCACATAGACAAGGGTTGCGTCGGGATGGAGCCGAATAATTTGCTGCTGATCGTAGCGAGCTCCGGTAAAACAGGTGACAGGATCAGGGGCAACCACCAGCAGACCACCCTTGTCAACCGTGGCACCAAGGACCTGTCTGCAGTCTGCGTCGGAGTCAGTGCGGTACACTTTCGTAGATGACTGAGTCACCAGCACGGCGCGTGCCCCTGGACGCACGCCTACCTGCATTTGAATTCTGTCTCCGGCAACCAGGCCTCCTCCCAAGGTACTGGAAAAAGCCCACGCGGCAGATGTGGAGCGTCTGGGGATCAGCCATTTTAAGGGGCTGAATGCTTCTGCGCGCGTTACGACGGTCCTTCCTGCCACGAATTCCAATTCGAGCGCTCCGTATCCGTGGCGGATATGTTGCGCCGAAGCTGTCGTCACCTGAAAATCCTTGCGTTTCGATGCACGTTAAAGTGAGCAGAAAGTTCATGACTGTGGAAAAACCGGGAACAATTCTCATACGTGCGCACATGGTGCCTCGTGGAAATATTGGCAGGCTGGAGCCAGTAAACCTGTCCTGTTTCCGTGTCGGACTTAGCTGGGCCGCTACACGTCTGATGCCAGCAAGGTCGCGCGCGTACACGCGTGTGACACATACTCGGGCCGAAAATGTGCCCGGCCCGGGCATTCTCAGTTCCGTTGTGGTTTCATTTAGACGCTCAAGTATTTGTGGACAAGTTCCGAACTTAGATTCTGAGTGTTCCCATCTGCCACGACCCGTCCACGATCCATGATATAGAACTTGTCACCGAACTCGCGGACAAAGTCCAGATACTGTTCCACCAGGAGTACCGTGATCCCCCGGGACTCAACCAGATCGTGCAGGACACGACCAATGTGCCGGATGATGTTAGGTTGGATTCCTTCGGTCGGTTCATCCAGCACCAGGACTTTGGGGTCACCCACAAGTGCGCGGCCAATAGAAAGCTGCTGCTGCTGTCCGCCGGACAGGTCACCACCTCGACGCTTCCCCATTTCTTTAAGGACGGGAAACAAGTCGTACACTTCTGCGGGAATGACTTTCCGCCGCCCGTTGCTGGCTTGTAACCCGACTCGCAGATTCTCTTCGACTGTCAATTTCGGAAAAATCTGTCGACCTTGCGGCACAAATCCCAGACCGGCACGAGCTCGTTTGTTCGCCGGGAGTTTACTGATGTCACGCTCTTCGATACGGATCACTCCCGCCGACGGTCGGAGCAAGCCCATGATATTTTTCAGGAGTGTCGTCTTGCCGACACCATTTCGACCAATCACACAGGTGACGCCTGCGGTTTCCATTCGCATGTTGACCCCGTGAAGGACACCAACCGCCCCGTAGGCAAAAGAAAGATTTTCGACAGTCAACACAAATGCGAACCCTAACTGTTTTTTTCGCTAACGACCGAGGTAGGCTTCGATCACTTCCGAGTTGGTCTGGATCTCGTTCATGTATCCCTCAGCCATGATCTTGCCTTCGTTCAGTACGGTGACACCCGCGTCAAGACGACGGACGAAATCCATGTCATGTTCGATCACAATGATCGAGTGCTGGCCGCCAAGTTCCAGCAGCAATTCGGCCATCAGCCCTGATTCCTCATCAGAAAGCCCCGCGGCAGGCTCGTCAACAAGCAGTAATTCCGGCTCGGCCAGCACCAGCATGCTGATTTCCAGACATTGCCGCTGACCGTGACTGAGATACCTTGCTTCTGTGTCGCAAAGATTTGTCAGATGAACCCGTTCCATCAGTTGGTGAATTTTGTCCCCCTCCACTGAGTTTGTCTTTCCCCACAAATTCTGCAACAGGTGTCGCTGGCGGTCGGGAAGAGCAAGTTCGAGATTCTGAAAGACAGTCAGACTGTCGAAGACAGACGGTGTTTGAAATTTTCGTCCGATTCCCAGTCGAGACATCGCAATGTCATAGGCATTCACAATTTCGTCTCCCTGCCAGAACATTTGTCCGCTGGAGACCTGTGTCTTGCCACTGATGACATCGCACATTGTGGTCTTGCCGGCTCCATTTGGTCCGATGACCACGCGCAACTCATTGTAATAAACCCCGAACAGTTCTATGTCGAGTGCTTTAAAACCATCGAACACTACCTTTACGTTCTCAAGGTAGACGAGATAAGACGACAGCCTTCCATCGCGTGTGAGGTGGTCCGGACGCACAAATTGTTTGCTGACTGCACTCACGAGCCCACTTCGTTGCGAGGGTTTGCCCATCGGTGCCAGAGGCTCGCAATCCCGTCAGGCAGATACAGAACAACGACGACAAATAATGCCCCGAGCAGGAAAGGCCAGTATTCAGGACTCCAAACCAGCTTCTCATATGTTGATGGAGCAAGATAGTCCTCAAGAAACCAAACAAATTCCTGACGTGAAGTCAGCAAATTGTAGAGCAGGTTCACCAGCAAGGTCCCCGCGATCGCACCGCCAAGTGTTCCGCGTCCGCCAACGGCGACCCAGATGACAACCAGAATTGATTCGCGAACTTCCATGTTTGTCGGTGTAAAGATGCCCATCTGTGGAGCGTACAGCATCCCTCCCAATCCCGCGATCATCGCCGAAACCGAGAAGATGAACAGTTTGAAAAGATGCGGCTTGTAACCGATGAAACGAAGCCGAGTCTCGTTATCACGGATTGCTATCAGGACTCGCCCAAGCCGAGAACGGATAATGACTGAACAAACCCAATAAACGAGTACCAACAGAGCAAGAGTCAGCACGTAGAGCCCGAGTCGGGTTGCCGGAGCGCTCAGTTCAAACCCAGCAATGCGGTCAAATCGCGTCAAACCGTTCGTGCCGCACAGTTTCATGTTGTTCATGCAAAAGACTAACCATGCGGCCAGAGTAACCGCTTGCGTCAATACGGCAAAGAACACCCCCCGGACACGACTGCGGAACACAAAATAACCGATCACCAGGGCAACGAATCCAGGAATCAGCAATCCCAATGCCACCGTTACTGGCAGTGAATAGAAGGGCTTCCAGAACCAGGGCGTCATGGCGTCTCCGGGCAGCTCACCCACACCATACGGGTACACCACATAGAGGCAGGCCGGGATTTTCCAGCCGAGGCTGTCAACAATTCCCTCCGGTCCCCCATGGTGCGCAAGGTACATACCCATGGCGTATCCGCCCAGCGCAAAGAAGAATGACTGACACAGACACAGCATTCCTGTATAGCCCCAAACCAAATCGAGACTAATGGCGACCATCGCCAGTGCCAGATAGCGACCTATCATATTGACCGTATCAATACTGATGAGGCCGCCGAGATACAGGCAGGGCAATATGATTCCACAAGCCAATACGATCCAAATGACGTAATCTTTGGTGAGCAGTCGAACTGACGTAAGAGTCCTGTTTACCTTGTCAAACATCAGCCAGCCTCCCCTTTGGTGGAAAGAGCCCAGCCGGACGATACTGAATGAACACTACAACCAGGGCCAGAATGAGCACCTTGCCCCAAATCGTCGAAAAGACCGGTTCCAGGGTCTTTGTTAGAATTCCCAGGCCAAGACCGGCAGAGACAACACCGGCAATTTCCCCAACCCCTCCCGTGACCACGACCAGAAAAGAATCCACGATGTAGTTTTGGCCCATATCCGGCGTAACTCCCGCGATTAATGTCAGAGCACAGCCGGCAATGCCTGCCAATCCAGCACCAAATGCAAATGTGAATCCGTCTTCATACCGGGTATTCACACCAAGGGCTGCGGCCATTTCACGGTTTTGCACCGTTGCACGCACAAGCAAGCCGCGCTTTGTACGATTCATCAACCAATAAACAAATGCAACGCAGGCAGCGGTCAGTCCGATTATGAACAGCCGATTGTAAGGCACTTGAAAATCCTGGATGACCTCAGTGCCCCCGACAAGCCACGTTGGACTGCTAACTCCGATGTTGTCACCGTGACGAACTCGAACTGCTTGAATCAGAATCAATCCAATACCCCACGTGGCCAGCAGAGTCTCCAGCGGCCGGCCGTAGAGTCGACGGACGACCAGCCGTTCCATCAGCCATCCCACCAGTGACGCCGCGAGAAATGAAACCGGTAACGCAACAATGAAAAACATATTTGCCGGATTATCGGGCATCGAGTGGCCGAAAGCCTGCTGGACTTCATAGGTTGCATAAGCCCCGATCATCATCAGCTCCCCATGAGCCATGTTGATGACCCCCATTTGGCCAAAGATGATCGATAATCCAAGCGCCATGAGGATCAGGACAGAACCCAGCGACAGGCCACTGAATATGTAGCTCAAAATCCGAACACGTTGTTGATACGAATTGATGCTGTCCAACGCGATTCGAAAAACCTCGCGAGTGGATTTATCCAGTGAAAGCGACTCATCCTTGAGCAGTCCCTCAATCGCCGGTGCCCCGCGAGCGCTTGCCATTTTACCCAACTCTGCTGCTGCCTGTCGCCGATTATCCATGTTGACGGCTGTGTCCGTAAGCCGAATCAGTGCGATGCTCTCGATTGCCCGATAGAGAACGCGGGAGTCGAGCTCGGTTTCAACGACTTCCTCAAGTTCGTCGAGGTATTCGGTATTCCGGAGATCCCCCAGCTTTCTGACTGCAGAAAGACGCGCAGACTGGTCCGGAGAATGAAGCTGAAGTACGCGAATGGCATTGACCACGTTTCGTCGTTCTTTTCGAGATGCAGCCAAGACTGTGAGGTCCTGTTTCGATGCGGTCACCGAACTGCCAGCCTCAGCCTGGAGGACGTCCTCATTTGTGAGTGCGTCCCGAAGAGCAAACGTCGCCGAATCGCCCGCGACGGCGGTGGCGAACACGATTTGCTGCTGCCATAAATACAGTCTGCCCAGCCGATAGGCTTCAAGTACCTCTGCGACACGGCCATCTTTGCTGGCTGCCAAAGATCTAATTGCTGCTATGCGAACGTCGCTCTTTGAATCAGCAAGCTTTGAAAGCTGAACGCGGACAGAATCATCGTCAAGCTCATCGGCCGGCGCCACGGATCCGATGAACCACAGAGAAACACATATCCACCACGTGAACGGCAACCCACGAGAACCTGAACGCATGAAACCCGCCGCCTTTTGGCCTACCGGTAACTGTGACCAGTCGCCGAGAGAACCTTATTCCGCCGGACCAGAACCAAAGTCGGTCGTGTTGCGGCAAAGAATCTGTCACGCCAAACACGACAGGTTAACTGCTTTTCAGCACCGGCCACCGCCACACAGGCGATAGTCGGTGCTGAAACAAAAAGCAGTTGAAGTAATGGCCGAGGATAAAGGTCAAGTCTTGGGGCCACCAGTGGGCGATGGAACATTGCCGTCGGGGTGGAGGTAGCTGCTGTAGGAATCGGGAGATACCAGACCTTCCGAATCAAAAATGATATTGAATTGACCGTCTGCCATAATCTCACCGATGTATACCGGCTTGAGTGTGTGCTGGTTTGTAGCGTGCATCTGTTTCGCACCGCCCGGCGCGTTGAACTCCAATCCATAAACGGCATCGCGTACCATATCAACATCAAAACTGTTGGCTTTTTCGACAGCGGCCTTCCAAACATAGACTCCGAAGTAAGCCGCCTCGATTGGGTCATCTGTCACGCGCGCATCCCCGCCTGGCAACCCCTCTGCAGCACAATACACCTTGAAGTCTGCAACGAACTTCTGATTACCGGAAGAGTCGATACTCTGGAAATAATTCCAGGCGGCCAGGTGGCCAACCAGTGGTGGAACATCCATCGCTCGAAGTTCGTCTTCGGCAACGGAGAACGCCATGATCGGACAGTCCGACGATGTTAAACCCTGGTTGGCAAATTCCTTGTAGAAAGGAACATTGCTGTCGCCGTTGATTGTCGACAGGATGCAAGCGTCGCCTCCCACAGCGAATGTCTTAACGTTACCCACAATGGTCTGATAGTCTTGGTGATGGAAAGGCGTGTATTCCTCCATGATGTTCTCTTCAGGCACACCTTTACTCAACAGAAATGCTTTGAGCACCTTGTTGGCCGTCCGTGGAAACACATAGTCGGTCCCCAGCAGGTAAAACTTTTTGCACCCGCCACCTTCTTCGCTCATCAGATATTCCGCTGCCGGAATCAGTTGTTGATTCGGACTGGCACCTGTGTAAAACACGTTCAGTGACTGTTCTTCGCCTTCGTACTGAACAGGGTAGAACAACAAGGCGTTGTTTTCTTCGTACACCGGCAGCACCGACTTGCGGCTGACGGATGTCCAGCAACCGAATGTCACTGCTACGTTTTCCTGTGTGATCAGGTCTTTTGCCTTTTCGGCAAACAAGTCCCAATCACTCGCAGGATCTACCACCACTGGTTCAATTTGCTTCCCCAGGACACCACCGGAAGCATTAATTTCCTGGACAGCCATTAACACAACGTCACGGAGAGATGTCTCCGAGATCGCCATCGTCCCGGAGAGAGAATGCAGGATGCCGATCCGTACGCTGTCCTCCGCTCCGCTGTCTTCATTTCCACCGGTGGAGACCGTCGGGGCCTCTGAGGAAGACTCTCCGGCAGAGCCAGACTCCGGAGCATTTTCCGCTCCACATCCGCCAATCCCCAGCGGTACCACCGCAAACAGCGTTAAGCATAAAAATCGTCGCATTACGTTCGCCTTTCCTTTGGGAAGCTCCAGACAAAAACTCAGCCTGTTCAACTCCGCAGAGCCGCAAACGCAGTGCCAATCTTGAAACAAGGATAGCGAATAGTATTTCTAACGTTCAGATGACGTTTTACAGGGTCAGATCCGAACCAGGGTGCCCGGAAAAAGTGCAGTGTCTGCGCAGTCAACACGCAGATCTGCCCTGAAAAATCACTCAGCGACAGTGACAAAACACCAATTATCCCCATGGATTGAGGATTGCGGTCGATGACTCGATGAGATGTCTTTCATCCAAATAAAGAGGGGTCGCTGACAAAATCAGCGACCCCTGAAACATTTGAAACTGTTTACGGACGGTTCGGCAGGCAGCCCCAGTTGGTGGGCTCGGCAACCTGTTGGTCCAGATCTAGAACTGGAGCTGGGCACCTAGCGTAAATGTGTTGCTGGCACCAGAACCGATTCCATTATGTTGCGACCAAATTGCCGAAACCCGAGCGTTGTGACCGAACATGATGTAGTTCAGTTGCAGGTCGGTCGTATCGTCCGTACCCACAGCAGCATAGTTGCCTTCGCCATCCCCCCCCGCTGTTCGATCGTAGTCCTGATACCGTGTCATCACCTGAAATTTTCCAGGGATGTCAAAAATACAGCATTCTTCAGCAAACAGGTAACTGCCCAGCACAAAGTAGCTGGTGCCCTGACGAGATCCATTTGATGGCGGAAGCGGTATAAAGGCACCGCTGTCGTCCTGGTCGTAGTAGGCACCTTCGAGAGTAACCACGCCACCATTGTCGAGTTTGGTTTCAAACAGGGCGTCGATGTTCCAGCCGGTATAATCCTGGCCGGGGCCGTGTGTGTCAGCTCTGTGCATGACTGCTGCACCAATAGCCATAATTTCTTTTTCACCATAGTAGGTGCTTGAGTTGTAGTAACCTGGTTCCGGATCGAGCAGGTTGAGAACAACACGGCCAGTGAACATCGTGTTGTCTTCGACTGGAAGAAGATCGTTGAACGGTCCACCGGAGCTCTCACCTTCAAAAGCACCGACCGCCCATTTGAATGCTCCTCCACCAACCTCACCCCAGAGGGAAGCTCCGTCGTCACGTCCCTGAAAGATATTCGGATAGCCGAACTGGGTGTACGGGAAATTCCAATTGTTCTGGAAGAACGGTCCGGAAAGGTTCGCACGATCACTCGGTGGCAACAGTCGCCCCATCCACAAATGAACGCCTTCTGAGATCTGGAACTTGACAATCGCATCCAGAATTCTCATTTCACCTGATTGAGCGTTACCGCCATACCATCCTTGCGCATTGTTGATGTCGGTATTAAGTTCAAATCCAATGCGTTCGTGGCCCTTACCGTTGAAGTAGAGCCGTGCATTATCAACGTTGAAGTCTTGTTTGTTACTGTAACTCGTGCGGATGCCGCCACCAACGCTTAACCAAGTGCATTTACCCCAGTTGAAACACGTGCCACATCCTTGCTGACAGCCCTCTGCACCACAGCCCTCTGCACCACAGGCGTCGCCGCAGATGTTGCCGTTAAGCAATGAAGAAAATGTTGCCTGATCTGCCTGGACTCTCTGTTGAGCGAGTTTGATTTCCTGTGCTTCGACAGAGAGTGAAATGCCGAGCAATATGGCAACAGTGCCAAATGAGCTCATTCGTCGTACCATGGAGACGCCTCCTTGCGCTGGTTAACTCACCTGGTGCCAGAGAAAGCTCGTCTGTGCAGGTGATGGTCGGGTTATTCGATTGAGGGAACGCACATATCGAAAGAATGCCAGGTCCTACCGGGCACTATCCGCAGTCAGCTACAAGCGTTCAGTCCGGCAGCAATGCTGGTGTCGGATATAACTGGCATGCCTAGTGGTGTCGGTCGACCGTCCAGTGGAAGGAAAGCCAGCAATTTGGTAGAAGCAAAAAAGACAAACGAAGAAAACCGTGCGGCTAACCCGTGCAGGTTCCGTCACCGTTATATTTTACCAGAGTGATTCCCCCCCCTCCCAGTTTCGTCTCGAGTTTCCGCGCACTCAGACGCGGTTAGACTTGCATATGTTGACTGTTGCGACGCTGCCAAAGCCTTCGGCGCCATCTCGTATGTCTGTAACGAGCGATGAGACGATTTGGCAATTGGTCGATTCGGCCTTTCCAAACGGTGGATTTGTCCACTCTGCAGGACTTGAGGTACAGCTGCGGTGGAAGCGGGTCACAGACGCAGTCAGTTTAAAAGAACTGATCCGACACTATGTTGTGCAGACAGGTAGGTCGACGCTGCCATTCATTTCTGAAAGCTACCTGTGTCCTGATCGCGTTGAATCGCTCGACCGGCATTTCGACGTTTTCCTTTCCAATCATGTTGCCAACCGTGCAAGCCGGGCACAGGGACGTGCATTTCTGACAGCCTCTGTAATTGCGTTTCAGCGTTCTGCTGCAAATAAGCAACTGTCCGGAAATGCAAATAATGCTGAATACCTAAGGCATCGCTGGCTCACGGAACTTTACGACGCGACGCGACAGGGCGATTTGACGTCTCACTATCCGGTCATCTGGGGCTGTGTCACCAGGCTGCTTGCGGTTACGCACGAAACTGTACTTCGCTTGTTTCTCTACACATCAGTGCGGGACTTGCTTTCCGCCGCCGTACGACTCAACATAATCGGCCCGCTTGCCGCTCAGACGCTGCAATTCGAACTCGCTGAATTTGGTGAGTGCATCGCGAAACAGTGCAGCAACCTCCGAGTATGTGACGCTGTCCAAACAGCGTCACTGTTGGATCTCCTGCACGGAACGCACGATCGGCTTTACACACGTCTCTTTCAAAGTTGAAAGCAGGACAGGAAACGACAAAAGATCCCGGAAATAATTATGCATTCTCACGACCACGACCACGACCACGACCACGAACATCTGGATCATCCTGGGCGCTATCATGAGCGAGCAGAACCACTGACCGATCGTGATTATACCGCACGGGCATTTACTGTTGGGGTTGGCGGACCTGTGGGGACAGGGAAGAGTGCCCTGGTTCTTGCGCTGTGTCGCCGGCTTCGCGCAGACTTCAACTTGGCAGTGGTGACAAACGACATCTTTACCAAAGAAGATGCCGAGTTTCTGATTCGTCATCAGGCTCTTGGTGCTGAGCGTATACGGGCAGTAGAAACAGGTGGTTGTCCACATGCAGCAATTCGTGAAGATATCACAATGAATCTGGTGGCCATTGAAGACCTCACTCGCGAGTTTCAACCGGACTTGATTCTGCTGGAATCAGGTGGTGACAATTTGGCGGCAGATTTCAGCCGTGAGCTGGCGGACTATACGATCTATGTGATTGATGTTGCAGGAGGAGATAAGATTCCTCGCAAAGGAGGACCTGGCACAACACAGTCTGATTTACTGGTGATTAACAAAATCGATCTCGCAGAACTGGTGGGAGCGGACCTTTCGGTGATGGATCGGGACAGCAAAAGAATGCGCGGCGACGGCCCGTTTGTCTTTGCACAGGTGAAAACCGACGTAGGCATCGACACCATTGCGGACCACGTCATTTCCGCCTGGAAAAAACAAACGCAGCGCCAGGTTGCCGCTGGTCGTTGAGCACCTTCGTCCTGGAACCGGCCTCTCCAGCCGTGCCTTGCATGCTGCGTCAAATGGCCGTCTGCCGTCAATGACGATTGTCCTCCGTGATCATGCTGGAAGTCGGTTCGGTTCTTACGTGATTCTTCGAAAATCACTGCCAACAGCATCTCGCAAGGTCAGCGCCGGTCACCAGCTTGTGGATATCGATGTCATCGGATGCCCTGCCGGTTGCAGTTGCCGACGATTACAGGTCAGACCTGACAATTGCTGTGGACGTTGGAGGAGATGTTGAAGCATTGCCACCACTGAGCAAGGCCAGGGACATTTTTCTGCATATCGGTGATCTGACGAAACGACAGGTTCGCACGTAGCATGGCCAACCTGGTGATTCGCCCTCACGTCTCGGGCGTTCCCTGGTACGACTTTTCCCTGACGACTGGATTGATTGAATGTGGCCGTGTCGCTGTTCTCCAGGATTTCTGTAATGAAATCGCACGACATTCGGTGGCCAACGGCGTGGCACCGGATGCCACGGGACAGGTGTAACGGCCGTCACACGTCGCGAGATGCCTTTACAGCTTCCCATTGTTCCGGCGAGTAGATAACTTCGCGCGCCTGGGCACCATTGTAGTCTCCGACAACACCGTCTTCGGCCATCCAGTCAATCATACGGGCAGCGCGACCATAGCCAATTCCCAGACAACGCTGCAGTAACGAAACGCTGCCTCGACCTTCCCGCACGACAACCTCAATTGCGTTCTCGTACAGATCGTCAGCCTGACGCGGTGCGTTGTCGCCGCTTTGACCGGATGATTTCCTCTCTGCCACAAGCTGTTGCAGTTCTTCGCTGTAGTCTGGTTCCAGATCAGAGAAGAAATCGATGACGTCAGCGATTTCTTCATCGCTGACATACGTACCCTGAGCCCGGGACAGGCTGCTGGTCCCAGGTGCCAGGTACAGCATGTCACCACAACCCAGCAGACGTTCGGCGCCACTTTCGTCCAGAACAACTCGGCTATCCATCTTGCTGGCCACCTGGAACGAAATACGTGCAGGCAGGTTGGACTTAATCAGTCCAGTGATCACGTCCACGGTTGGCTTCTGAGTGGCCAGGACGAGGTGAATTCCGACAGCTCGGGACTTCTGAGCCAGGCGAATAATGTGTGCTTCGACATCTTTGCCCGATGTCATCATCAGGTCCGCCATTTCATCTGCCACAATGACGATGTACGGCATTTTATGTGGCACATCTTTTGCTTCCTGGTGCAGTTCACTGATGTCCAGACGAGTCAGAATTTTGTCACGACTCAGTTTGTTGAACGCATCCAGGTGACGTACACCCACACGTGCCAGTATGTCGTAGCGTTCTTCCATCTTGTCCACAGCCCAGGACAGAACGGCTTCTGCCTTTTTCATGTCCGTAATGACTGGATGCATGAGATGCGGCAGATTCTTGTACGGACTAAGTTCGACCATCTTGGGGTCGATCATCAGCATTTTCACTTCATCAGGAGTTCGCGTCATCAGCATGGACAGAATGAGCGAATTCAGGCAGATGCTTTTGCCCGTGCCCGTCCGTCCCGCGATCAGCAGGTGTGGCATTTGTGCCAAATCCACTGCCATGGGATGGCCGCTGACATCCTTCCCGAGCAGGAGTGGAATCTTGAACTTGTCAATTTCCGTCCCCGCCGACAGTAACAACTCCTGCAGTCGGACCATCACCTGATTCTCATTTGGAACCTCGACACCCACGGTGTTCTTCCCGGGGATCGGTGCCACGACACGTACCAATGGCACCCGCAGCGCGATCGCCAGATCATCCTCGAGAGCTGTCACCTTGCTCAGACGCAGTCCGGGTTCCAGGTCCAGTTCGAATTGAGTGATCACGGGGCCGGTATCAACCTCTGAAACCTTGATATTCAGGCCAAACTGCTGAAATGTTTTCTCCAAAGTGACCGCAGCCAGACGTGCCTTCTTCGCCAACAGCTGATAATCAAATTCTTCCGGGGGTTCGAGTAATTCGATATCAGGCAGTTCATATTCCCGCTGCAAGCGCTGTTCCGCTGGCGAATGAAGCGGCAAAGTAACCGGTGGATTGATCTTCAGAGTCCCGGTGTCAACTGCCGGATCATGTGACGGCTCTTCATACAGATCGGCCTCGTGCGCTTCTTCTTCATCGATTGTGTCCGTTCGGGTTCCTTTCCGCACGTCTGAACTGTCGTCGTCGAAGACCGATGAGCGTTTACGCAGTGGCCGGTGAAATATTCCCGTTGCCAGCGATGCCAGTGCGACAGGTGCAGCAGCAATCTTCAAACCCGGATTCGTCAGGTACCAAAATGGCGACAGTATCCAGCCCGATATCAGTCCACAGAGTAAAACGATGAGAACACCAGCCGGTGTGCAAAAATGCGTCAACAGTGTTCCACCCCAGGCGCCTGCCATCCCGCCACTTCCCCAGGTTGACCCGGAATCCAATGTCGGTACAGCCAGGTGCATTGCTATACAGCCGGAAATCACCAACAGAGTGGTTCCGGTCAGGGACCACCAGTTGCCGCGTGTTTTATCGCGGGACAACAGCCGCATATCCCAGGCAACGACGGCAGTCAGCGCAACCCAGACTCCAAATCCCAGTAAATGGCGTCCATAAAACGCAATACTGGCTCCCATGCTGCCGCAGATATTCACCGGGGAGCGGCGAGCCGGAAAGACGAGATCAGAAGGCGAATCTGCCGAGTCGTAGCTCAGAAAACTCAAACCGACAAAAACCACCAGGGCCAGAAGACCCAGGGCCAGCACGTCGTTTCTGAATCTTTCGAAGTCGAACATGGAAGGCATGAGGGTGGCGAAATGGTTGGGAGACTTCAGACAATTCGGGGCGCACGGTGACCGAAAACAATCCCGACCCAGTCCGGTACAACTGAACGCTATCACTTCCACATCATCGGGCATCCGGAATTTGGCTCATCGTGTCGCGAAAAAACAACGTGCACCGTGCTGATGCCGTCATTAGCAGTCAGTCAAAACGTCCGTTTGCACCAGTTATATCGATCCTGCAGACACCGTATGGGTTGGGTCTCAGAATCCCGAACGAACGTCCCAAAACGTTTGAAGCGTCCTTGACGGCCTATTGCTCTCCGACGCCGGCTCTGTTCTGCACCGACCAGCGCCTGAGTGACTTTCATACGATCCTGCACCGACGGCATTGCTGTACCTCGGTTGCCATTCCCTGGCAGAACAGTAAGCTGACTGAAGACGGTGAGATGATACCTGCGGCGGCTGTCGTCGAGCAGTCACAGAATATTCAGCAGGGAGATGGGACCATGAAATCAATCAATTATCTGTTGTTGTCAGTTCTGGTTACATCATCCACAGTATTCCCGGCAGAACCGTGGGGCCTGGAACGTGGAACACCTGAGCTTCAGTCAGCCGGAACTCTTGCGTTCGGACCGGATGATGTTTTGTTCGTCGGTGATACTAAATCAGCTGCTGTTTTTGCGATCGCGACAGGCGACACTGAAGGCGACTCATCAAATGCTGATATCAACATCAATTTTTTGCGGGCGGCTCTCAGCGATGTGTGTGACGCAGACGTAACAATCAACGATTTGGCTGCCAATCCTCGAACAGGGACAGTGTTCATATCGTTGACTGCCGGAGATACTCCTGCGATTTGCCGAGTCGATGAAACGGAAAGGATCACTCGAGTCTCACTCGAAGATGTTCCTTTCGCATCCGTCAGTCTGCCGGATGCACCGGAAGACAAAGTAACGAAGCGTGGTCGCCGGCGGCGAAATCCTCGCCAGGACGCCATCACCGATATCGCGTTCTACGAAGACCGAATTCTTGTCTCGGGACTGCGGTCCGGTAAATCTCCATCGAGCGTTCGTGAATTCAGCTTTCCCTTCTCGTCGATCGACAAAGGAACCGGAATTGCCATCTACCATGCGGCACACGGCCGAGCTGAAGATTACTCAGCGGCGCGCACGTTCGTGACTCTGATGATCGACGGTGAACCCAACCTGCTGGCAGCCTACGTCTGCACACCATTGGTAAAGATTCCTCTGAATGAACTCAGGACAGCGGGAGATCGCATCCAGGCGACGACCGTGGCCGAACTTGGTAACCGAAATCGCCCATTGGATATGATCAGTTACACCAAAGATGGAGCTGACTATCTGCTGCTGAGCAATGACCGTCGCGGTGTCATGAAAATTACAACGTCCGGTCTCAATGAGAATTCGGGTCTGAGCGAACCGGTTCGAGGCGGCGGGTTGGCGGGACAAACTTATGAGACAATCGAATCACTCAACGGCGTGGTCCAGATGGACAAGCTGAATGATGAGTACGCCATCATGCTCGTCGCGGAAAATGATGACGTCAGTCTGAAAACGGTCCCGTTACCCTGATCAGACTGCACCACTTACGACGAGCTGTGAGTGCAAAGTACAAGCGTCGGTGACTTGTGAAAGTCGACGCTTATGCTTGAATTTGTATTCTTGATCGTCGCTGTGAAACAGGTGCTGTTCACCTAAGATCGAACATGGTGTCGCAGGACTCCAGTGGTCCATGTCGTCTTCCGGAATCAGTCTGTGATGAGCAATCGGGAGCAGGCAGGACTCTACGATTGTTCGAAATGATTATGATCCACGCAGGCGCTGATATTGTCAGCGGCTTAAGATTTTTTCCGATACATCGGGTCGGCTCTGTCTCTCAGGGCGATCGTGGTTTTTGTGTTTTCAGAGGAGACACTCGGGAATTGGAGATCGTCGCGGACTGGTCATATTCCCGTTGAGTATTGGCGGTAGTGGGTACATTGCTTGGCGAACCGACCGAATGCTTCGTCGAATATTGAACGATGTCGTTGGGGAATCGGATCTTTTACAGGGTAGCAACCGGCATATACAGGGGGCTGGTTGGCAATCGAGCCGATCGGTTCAGTTTCTGGATATGTCTGACTGCAACGTTTACAGCTGATTCAGCATTTCAATCGCTTTTTTCTCGAAGATCTTTTGCCATTCGGGAGCCAGCAGGCAGTCGCTGTCTTCCTGGGCTCCGCCGACATTGAGCAGTTGTTCCGCCGTCGGAGCATAATAAATGTATCCGTTGGTGTAGCCGGCAATGAACGTCTCTTTGTGAGGTGACGCGGACTTCAGATTCAAACCGATACGAACTGTTAGTTCGCCCGGAAATGTCAGCATCACGAAGTCGCCGATGCGGATTGCCACCAGCTCCGCATCCAGTGTCCGTCTGCCGGCGGCGAGCATTTGCTGCTGGTGGCGTCTGAGCAATTGGAGATTGGTCTGATTTCGAGTCAGCTGTTCCATGGTCTGAATATTGTCTAGGTATTGCTTCATTGCCTGACGGTTGTCGGAATCCATTTTGGCAAGATAACGGTGTCCCAGTTTTTTTTCGTGCAGATAGTGATGGGAGTAATACGAAGGATAGTCTTCAAACATTCGATACTTTACTGCCAAAGGCAGGAATGACTTGAAGTTCAGAGTCGTACCACGAAGTGACTGCAGCAACATCACCTGTTCTTCCTCCATCACCGCAATTCGCTCAGCATAGTCGGCTCGCGGCAGTTCGATCACCTGGTTCAACACGGACAGACGCGCATCGGGTCCGCACTGAATCCTTCGTACTGCCTTGAGTGTACTGAGTCCCAGCATATTACCGAGAGGTTCTGCATCACGCGGCAGGTTCACGTCCTTGTAGAACACGGGATTGATATCTCCACCACAGCCCTGAACGAATAAAGCGACTGTCCCTTCATTCAGATTGTCCTCAATTACTTCTGATGAAAATCCAGTGATGTCGGCTGTGTTTCCGCCGCTGGCAACACCCTGTATGGGATGGCAGGCAAAGTTGTACACGACCGCCATTGTCTCTCCGTTTTTGCGATTCAGACGCAACACACCGATCTCCGGATCGATCGGACCGACGTCAGCTACATCTTCGTCCCGTGGCATTGCATATGCGTGACGTACATCAATTTCACGGCCCGTCTTTAGTTTCAGCCGACGATTCTCCATGATCCGGTCTTCATGACCACGTCCGACACCAATGTCCACCGGAACGAGGTCCTGGGCCGCTTGGGTAATTGCCTGAATCGTGAGTTCATCTGTGTTTCGGCTGGGAATCCCATGACAATGACTGGCGTTAACCATCACATTTTCTGGTTCAATGCCCAATTCGTCATGAACTCGCCTGCGCACCCTGGGCAGAAATTCATTGTCGATGTAGCCAATCTCCCCGATGGCTACAGCGTCCACAGTCACGATGACAGCGGTCGTGGAACCGCTCTTCAGCAGCAGCGCGCGGACATGCAGACGACCATTCACCGGTCCCGCATCCAGTCGAGTGATGTCTACTTTGGCCACTCCCGCCAGTAATTCGCCGGCCTGAATTGGGCCAGTCAGCAGGCACACCAGAACCAGGCCGCTGAGGACCGGTAAATTCAGGTATCCCGCAGAGGCTGTGATCATTTGTATCAATGTCGATGTATGAAAGAACATTACGTTACCTTCCCAGGGGAATTGAGGTTATGGAAGTAAGAGTCAGGTGGCAGCATCATCCGGTCGGGACAGGAGCCTGCATCCGGACACGGACGTATCTGAATTCCCGTGACGGTGTGCTGCTGAACATTTTTATCACCGTTCCGTGACTGGTATTGAAACAGAAGTCGGCCTTTCTGGCCGTTTTGCTACCGTTGCTGCAAGTCACTTACCGAACGACCGGTTTCAATCAGTCATGGAAAAACACACTGTGAGAGCCGTGCTCCTGCGATTCCCAGGGAGTCACATCATTTTCACGGCAGCGATCAGTTTTTGATCCGGTCGAGCTCACCTAATTTGATTCGGAGGACTTCGACCGACTGTTTGCCTCCGGAGAATGCCACAAACAGAAAACCATCGTGCTCGATCACATGCGGATAATCAACGCGGCGGTTTCCGACCAGATATCCCATACGAGTGAAAACCATCCCGTCATTACTTATTGAAAGTACGAGTGGATCACGTCGCTTTGGATTTGCGTTCGAGACAAGAACGTAGCGGCCATCCTGCAGTCTCAGGCCGTTGACTTTGGAGGAGGCATCGGGAAAGTTGGTCCTGACCGGCACGGTCCATTGACGACCGCTGCTGGTCGAGAATGACCGGTAAAGAAAACCTCTGCGGCGATTATCCCGAAACAATGCCATCAGGTTGCCGTCTGGCAATGACCACCAAATTGGTTCTTCAGCTATCAGTTCGCTGTTGGACCCCAGCACGGGGAATGACTCCCATACATCGAGTTGTTTGACGCCACCAACGAGAAACTGAACACCCTTCGTTCTGTAGTCCCAGGAGCGCCGAGACATCATCCAGTTGCCGTCAGCCAGCTTCTTCGGCGGAAAATTGTTGATCGTGTTGTCCGCGATGACTCCCAGGTCGTTCCACTGGTTGGTGCCATCGTTCCACCGGAAAGCATGCAGTTCCAGACTCGGTCCAAAGAATCCACCCGCTTCATCGAGTGACGCAAGTGCCAGTAACTCATCGTCACGTTGCCAGAAGCCGCGCGAAATCCAGCGAAACCCGTCTGTTGAACGTGTGTTATACAGTGGGGAGCTGATTTCTGAGTTCTGCGGAGCCGCAGTCATATATTTTGGTTGGCTCCACTGAAGTCCGTTCTGGCTGGTTGCGTATTTCACTCGCTGTCCGACTCGATCTTCCACGCCCGGTCCGTCACTCCACATCGCCCAGTAGCGATTTTCATGATAGACCAGATAATTGTGCTGATTCACGCCATCAGTGTCGCGTACGTCGCTGATAATCACATGGCTGCTCTGCACCCGAGGCAGGCCGGTGAAATCAATCTGATGCGTGTCGTCCGGCACCCAGTCACCAGCCATCATCAGCGAAGATTGAGGATTGAACCCCGGATGCGGTGCGCCAGCATCTTCATGACTCAAAACCTGTCCCTGTTCTTGCAACCGCGTTCGCAATTCATCAATCGGGACATCACGAAGCGCTCTGCCGCGTTCGATTGACAGAGCTGCCGCGACACCCGCTGCTTGGCCCAGTGCCATCCAGGTGGGTTCCATCCGTACCGATGAAAAAGCCACATGAGTTGTGGCCGCCGCGACAGGTACGATCAATCCGTCGACGTGCTCCGGAATCATGATGCGATAGGGAATCTGATAAGGTCGTGTGATGTGATCGAGCATTCCCAGGTAACCTTCCAGCACGACGGTGTCACCGGCCTGTCGCCTGCGACATGGAAAACTATCGATGGGAAATTCACCGATTGCGATGCAGTCTTCATGGATTCCGGCATCAGCCGGTTTGTCGTGGCCGGTAATGTCATGCTCCGTCATGATGTATTCACCGACCAGCCGCCGTCCCTCACGCACATAGAGTTGAAACGGAAAGTGACCGTTGTCTTCAAATTCATCCTTCGGCAGATGCAGTTCACGTGCCAGCCGACGGTGCTCCACAGGGACCTCAGAATCATTCTGCAGAAACCACAGCAGGCCCAGAGTGAGATTGCGGTGCCGCAGAAGAATCTGCTTGCGTGTAGCATAATCGCCTTCGATGTAACCGCCGTTTTCCTCAGCAAAAGGAAATCCAAGCGGACGCGGATTGATGTTGACGTCGGTCTTGTTGTTCGGCAATCTGGTGACGGACAGAGCTCGAACGAGTGTGCCGAAATGAGCCGGATTGTAGCCTCGACCTGGCTTGAATACTTTCGGTCCCGCGAGTCGTCCTGCCTTCAGATCATCAAAGTAAGCCACATAATTGTGACGATTGTAGTCGGGCGGCGGTTCTGTCAGGGGTACAGAATTCAATGGATCTTTTGTCAAACACAACCGAAAGGTATAGGCCGGCAGGTCATCGTTTGCTTCCCCTGTCGTTCCCGGAAGAAACTCCTTGTTCCGGTAGTCAAAGTAAACAACACCTGCGTGAGGTTCATTGAACTCCGATCGCGCTTCACGTCCTAGCCGATATGCTGCTCCGGCTGCTGCAATCAAATCACCTTCGTAGGTGGCGTCGATGAAAACCTGGCCGTCGAGACTTCGTTCTTCATTCCTGTGACTCACGATCTGAATGCGGCGAAGGCAACGATTTTCCACGCGTGCCGCCTGCAGTTGCCATCCTCTGAGCACGGTAATTGATGATTCCTCCGTTACCATCTCGTCGATGACCCGCTCAGCCACAGATGGCTCATAGTAATATCCGTCGCGGCACAATCTCACATTTTCGTGATCTTCACCCCAGGTTGACACGTAGTGAGCGTAAACTCGATTGATCATTTCCCGGAACAGTCCGCGAATCATGGCGCGGTTTTCTATGTCACTTTTCCCAAGGCCGCTGGTCATCATGCCACCCAGGTGCTGATGAGCCTCAATCAGGACGACTGTCTGTCCGCTTCGAGCTGCAGCAACTGCCGCAGCGACACCTCCCGGCGTGCCACCCACAACAACGACGCTGGCATCAGCGGCACAAAGTGGCGGTGAACACCAGACGGAGCAGGTAAGGATCAGGCAGACTGTGCAGTTGCGTGTGAAGTCCGTGAATATGTCCCGGTTTCCAGCTGGTGAGACGAATGAACTCATGTGACTGTCTTGTCATGTGGGCGGCACAACGCCAATCAGCCCTGCTTGAGATATTTGAGAAGATCCGCCAGATCCTGAGGTGAAATTTGCTTTTCCAGACCAGCAGGCATGATGGACGTTTTCCCTAAACGGCGTTCTTCAATTTCTGCACGTGGAATCTGCACGGATTTTTTTGCATCCAGCTGCAGCGTGACTACGTTGTCTGTCTCATCGCGCACGACTCCGTTGTATACAAGGCCGTTTGTTGTCACGATTGAAACCGGTTCGTAGTTGCGCACGAACGTGAGGCTTGGAAAGAGAATCGACTCCAGCAGGTCCCGCTCACTGCGGGCCTGTCCAATGCGGCTCAGGTCGGGTCCGATATGTCCGCCAAGATAGGCCCGGCGATGGCAGGCGATACAGGACGTCGCCGGATTTTGGAACACGCGTAATCCTCGACGGACATCCGCGTGAGGCAACAGTGCGAGAATTGCTTCAACGCGTTGAAGTTTGTCGCCGTTTTCGTGTTCGATCTTCGTCAGCAGCGGAATGGCTTCTGCCGCGATGTTGTCTCCAAAACTGCTTAAAATTCCCATCAGTCGGTCAGGAAACAATGTCGTTGCCGCCGGTGCCTTTAACAGTGATTCAATCAGCACTGCCCCGACCCGAGGATTCTTCGATTTCGTGAATAATTCCATCAACGGTCGAAGTTCCATCACTCCGGTTGTCGGCAGCTGACGCGCAACATGCTGCAGCTGGACAGAATCAAGTTCCGTTGATTTCAGGATGTCCACGGCGAGAGATCGGTTTGTCACTTCGAATTCCGTATCAAGCTGGGAACAAATAAATTCAAATACGGCAGGTGTGATTTCACGTGATGCTGCCGGGATCAGATTGATTGCCTGAAGTCGAATGTCAGGATCCAGTGCAGATTCAGAGGTGGTGATTTTCTGCAGTTCCGCAATGGTTGCTATTTCCGATTGTCCATTATCCAACCGGCTCAGAACTTTCAGTGCAGCGCGGATGTCCTGTTTGTTTCCCGACAACTGCTCCCGTACCGCAGCCTGCCACAACGCCGGCATGGGCTTCACTCGGCTGTCCGCCATCGCTTCCAATATGGTTTTACGGAGGCGCGGGCTGGTATTGATGTTCTGCAATACGTCCGCCATGACCTGCTGCACTCCCGATGATGCAGCGAACCGACGCAGGCGGTCACCAAGCCGCTGCAGAAAAATTCCGTCCGCGGGAGGACGTCGCAGTTCACGATGAAATGCATCCACAACGTTGTTACCCCAATCAGGGTGCTGTTCGGCGATCCACCATGCAATTTCGTTTAACAGTTCGTTCTTCGAGATGAGTAATTCCCGAATATCCGCAGCGGATAAGTGATCATCGCCTTCTATCTGGTCCAAAGCGATCAGTGCCGCACGTCGCGTGCGCTCATTGGAATCGGTGATCGAACGCCGCAGAACATCAGGAGCATTCAACTCCATGGCTGCAAAAATCAGTGAATGTTCCAGAAATCGATCAACCTGTTCCTGCGAAGACCCCTCTCCTGGCAGGAACGCCGTGGAAACGGTTGACAACAGCAGCGGAATGTCTTTTGCTGAGCCGACTCGGCCAAGGGCTTCGGCAGCCGCACGTCGATTGTGCGCTGACTTTTGTTTCAACATGGTTCTCAGCTGATCAGACGCCACTGTGTCGCGATGGACACTGACAGAATGGATCGCAGCCTGACGTACCGTCTCGTCATCATCGAGTAAAGCTTTGCGAATATGTTTGCGGGCATCCGGTCCGTCAATCCATGTCAAAGCCCAGACAGCCTGCAGGCGATGCTGCACGTCGGACGACGATTCCAGCACTCGCTGCAATGCCGGGATCACCTCTGATCCGCGTTTGCCAATCTGCTGCCGAGCCTGATGTCGTACCGCGGCGCGTGGATCGCGAAGCAATTCGACCAATTCTTCTTCATTCGTTCCATTCCAGCTGATTCGCTGGCCGCGTGGATCCACAACCGGCGGAATGCCAGACTGACGGATACGATAAACTCGGCCGAGTACATCCGGCTTTTCAAGCTGTGACGTCGGACAGCACAAACGAAACCATCCGCCGGTGTCAACAACAAGAACACTTCCATCGGCGTCTTCCACGACATCAGTCGGATGAAAATCCAGATCATTGCTGACCAGCAGGTCAGTCGTTTCAGAAGCGAACGTGGCCCCATGTTGTGTCAGGACATGCCGTGTCACTTTATGCATATTGAAAGAACAGGCGAGGACATTATTTCGGAACGACGAACCAAGCCCTTCTGATTCCAGTCGTGCCAGCCCGCAGGGCGCAGCCACGCCAAGATGAGACAACACAGGCATTAGATCACCAGTCCGTGGATGTCCTTTGATGGCTGCATGTTTCTTTCCATAGACTCCGCCATAGACCGCGTGCAGAAGTCCATCGCGCAGCCCGAGTCCGGGATTCACCAGAAACGTCGTCGTAAATATTCGTTCACCACCAGGTGTGAAGATGACCTCGACCGGGTTATCCATTCCCCCGGTCATCACCGATTCAATCGGACCACCTTCCGGTCTTCGACGAAAAATATGGGCGGCATTTGTGCGCAGATCCGGTTGCCCGGGTCGCTCATACGTCTGCTCAGCGAATGCTCCTTTGCACCAGTAAATCCAGCCGTCGGGACCGAGATACGGACCGTGCAGGTCGTTGGCACAGTGCGTCAGCGTCTTTCCGTCAAACCAGATTTCGCGATTTTCGGCGACTCCATCGTCATCAGCATCCGTGAATTTCCAGATTTCGGGTGGTGCGGCGACGTAAAGCGAACCGTCGAACCACAGCGACCCTTCCGGAAACATCAGTCGATCCGCAAACAGGGTGCTCGTATCGAATTTTCCGTCGCCATCCTCATCCACCAGTCGCATGATACGGTGTGGTCGTTTTTCACGCTGGATTTCGACTGCCTCGTTCGATCCACTGGAATCAGTAACGTACAGGCGTCCACGTTCATCAAAATCTGCACTCACCGGACGTTCGACCAACTCAGACCCGGCAATGTCTTCAATTTCAAAACCGTCCGGCAGTGTGAATTTCTGACCGTTCAGTTCAATTTCCACACTCAGAGCGGTGGCGGCCAGTAAGCCGCCGATGATGAATGCCGGTATTTGCATCGTATAGAATCCCTTACCGTTCCCTGGTCCCGGAAAACAGCATTTCGACAACCATGGTCAATGGTCACCGACACAGTTGTAACCAGTGTCCGCTGAACGGCGGGCGTTCGCAAGTGGCCGGCTGATCGAACAAATTGTTTCAGGACGTTGACCGGTGAGTCCCGATTTGACGCCGAACGGAATAAGCGGTGTCTGATTTTGTCTTTTGCAGAACGCAGTTGAGTCTTTGGTTTCATGTCGTGACAATCGGAAGGCGCCAATGGGTTGTCACCAGGAAACACCTGATAGCGGATCTCGACGAAAATCAACATAAGATAGTCATGGGCACTGATAAAATTTTCGGCTGTGCTGACTTTCAATCGTCGTCGAGTCATGCATAAACGGTGAACCGAACACCCTCGAGCCCGGAATCACAGAAAGACGAGATGGAGAATCTGTCATCGGCAGTCATGAATTGCGGCCATCGGCCCTGGCACGAGTTGACCCCGCCATTAAACGACTGCTGTTTGTCGCAGTCGTAATGGCGTGCGTGACAATTGGCACAGAATATTCAGCTGGTGGCCCGCGGTACAACTGGAGCAACGCCTTAAAACCGGCAGGCAAGCACGGCGCGCCCATCACGCTGACGGTCGACGGAAGGACCGACTATGTGATCATCATGCCCGACAACCCCACAACGCAGGAACGCAAGGCGACGAGGGAGCTTGCCCTGGACATCGCCTGCGAGGACCCACCTGCGCTGAAACATGTCGATTCGTCGATGTACATGCGGATCGCCAATGATCGGGATAGCATCATCCTTTTGTTCCGGGTGACCGATCTTGACGACGACGAAAAAGGGGAACTTCGTTTTCGGGTCG